>CDZH01017404.1_pt1 | contig 94315 bp, 90 predicted proteins | sample 557721 | NCBI WGS metagenome assembly CDZH01 (sample SAMEA3182062, study PRJEB8094) | gut metagenome | biome: human; feature: gut; material: Stool; isolation source: human stools | place: Canada | collected 2013-01-14 | reverse complement strand
CGATCTTATGCGGTGAACAGTTTTCCTTTCCGTAACGGTGGTAGCCGTTGCAAACATATTCCATTCTCGGCGGATTATTTCGCCAATATCTTGTTTTACAGCTGAATGAGGAACCGCAATCGCCGCATTTTATAAGTCCCGTGTATCGGTGATGCGTATTTCCGCTTGAAGCCCTTACATTTCTTTTCGGCTTTTGCTCAAGTAAAAACTGTGCCTGCTCCCATATCTCTTTCGGTATGATTGCAGGCACGGCGTTTTCATGTTTGAAATGTTCTTCGGGCGGCAATTCTTTTCGTATATGATTTATTTTGCTTGTATAGGACTTGTGGCAGATAAGATTTCCGATATAAAACTCATTTTGCAATATTCTTTTTACGCCTGTATTTTCCCATAAAAATCTGTGAGCGATTTCGGGTTTGTTATATCCGAGATTTTTACCGAGCAGTTTTTTCTGATAATATCCCGGCGATTTAATGCCTTCCTCATTCAAAATCTTAGATATGGCTTTAAGCCCGTATCCCGATACATACAGATTGAATATCTTACGGACTATTTCGGCGTGTTCCTCAACAACCGTAACCTTGCCTGTGTTTTTATCCTTGAAGTATCCGAGCGGCGGTATCATCACGATACCGCTTTTTTGTTTCTGCTTATATCCCGCACGGATTTTCTTGGATATATCTCTGGCGTACATATCGTTGAATATTCCTTTAAAGCCAACCATCAGATCGTCATCCTCGTTGCTTGTGTCTATGTTTTCGGTTACCGAAAGCACACGCACAGCATTTTCACGAAGATAGTCTATAAACATTGCGGTCTGCGTTCTGTGCCGTCCGAGTCGGGACAGGTCTTTAACGATTACCGCGTCAATGCTTTTATTCTCAACGGCGGCGTATATTTTATTTATCCCCTCACGGTTAAAATGCATTCCGCTGATGTTGTCATCGGCTGACTCACCGATAACGGTGCAGTTATTGTTTGCCGCATATTCCCGCAATATGTTTTGCTGATTGGTAAGTGAATTTAACTCGCTGTCCTCATCACGGGAAAGCCTTGAATACAGCCATACTCTCATAGCAATCACCTTTCTTTTTTTCTCGGCAGGCGCGTGATATCCTGTCCACGCAACAACATACCACAACACCTGCCGTAAGTCCAGATAAATTACGCCGATTTACTGTTTTCGCAATCGGCCGCCATTTTATCCTTACTGATATATTCTTTTATTGCTGAGCTTAAAAAACGGTCAAACTTTTCATCGTCACCGTTATAGTAAAACTCAACCCGTTCAATGTTGTAATCGTTTTTCTCCATAGATTCCTTTCCGCCGTAAGGCTGTTTGACATTTTACATTCCGCTCATAACAGGACCGGAAATTTTCTTTTTATGCCGATATTTTCGCTGTAAAAAGTGCAACCCCTAAATCAGCGAGGATAAAATTGGAGCAACCCCTAAACCGTAGTTTTATAAGCAGCTTCAAAATATCGCACAAAGCCCCTTGCGGTCGGCGTTGCCGTCCGCCGTGAGCCGCCGAGGGGAAGCAGCGCAACCCCTCGGCTTTCTCCTGCTTATTTTCGTACCACTGCGTTTTTTTGCGGAATAAGGCGTAATTCCTCAAAAACAACCGCTAATTTATGCAGAACTTTAGTTTCACAGCAGAAAAGAAAAAAGGGGCGTACACGCCGTTTACAGCGCCGTATTTCGCTTTTGCGCAGCTCGGTCGGGTGTTTGCTCGATTTTCCGCTTGCTCGGCGTACAGGGCATTTTTTGCGGCCGTTTCGGCAGAAGGGAGAGTCTGCTGTCTTACTTCTTTTTCTGCTGTAATATATACTCAGTGGGTTTAGTTCTATGGGTATAGTTCTGCGATACCGTTTCTTACACCACCCTGTACGAAAAAATTACACTACCGAAACAACTTGACCGTGTAAGCATTGCTTGTGTTTGAACCGTCCTGTCTGCGGCGCTTTTTCTTTTTCACAAGTCCCGATTTTTCAAGACTTATAATCGCTGCATCCACTGTCTTTTTATCAATACAACATTCCTCGGCAATCAGCCGCCGTGACGGAAAGCAGATACCGTTTTTATCGCTGTGTTTTACAAGGCAGCAGTAAACAATAAACTCCCTCGGTTTAAGACCTTGCTTAAATATGCTGTTTGACAGCATAAAAAAATTGCCGTTTTTATTTTGCGGCACAATCATTCGGCATCAGCTCCCTTATACAAAATACAGAGAGATAAATTACGGAAGACATCAGACAAAATATACGGTGCTATCTATGCTCCGAAATTTATCCCTCTACTTATTAGGACAGTTAAACGCGGTTTGTAAACCAAATTACAAAATTTTTTTCAAAAAATACGGAGACCTATGTTTCCATAAGTCTCCGCATTTGGCTCAGCAATTTTTTCAGCCGCTTTGATACAGCCATTTTACTTATTCCAAACTCATATCCGATTTGCTCCAATGTATATTTTTCAAAGAAATAACGCTGAAGTAAAAGCCGTTCATCGGGAAGAAGCAAGGCTATTGCGCTATGCAGCTTTTTAAAGCAAAGGTTTCTAAGAACGGCGTTCCAGGTTGGATCACTGAAAGCAAGCTGTCGAGCAGTTGTCGGCATTGTTTCGGAATCACTCTTACTCGTGTGTCTTCGGTCGCTCCTTGCCTCAGCCGCCTGCCTTTTCCTGTCGTTCTCTAAAAAATCTGCGACCTCTTTTGAAACCGAAATATCGCTTTCGCCATAAATAATAATGGTATTTCCCAATACATTTCCTTTCCGCCGAGGGAAAGGTCACAGGGGCCGCCGAAACAGCACCATCAAACTGTTGACTTCAAGGTTATCCTAATTACAGCTGTTTGCCTTAGGAGCATCGGTGAAATCTGAGGTCACACAGTTGTGACCTCATCGGCTCATAAATTTTATTTATCACACGGCGGCCGCCGTTGTGATCGGAAAGGATAAGGTTTTATCCAAATTATGATAAACTGCCGTTATTGCTGCAACTCAAAACAACATGCGGGTTGAGTGTGTCTACCTTGATAAGCAAAATCTTTTTTATGAATTCAGCGTCACCGATAGCCTTATTTGATGATCGTGATGCTGATGCCGATTTAAGCTCCCACGCACTGCTTGAAATAGAATATGTATAAGAAGATTTCGTACAGGTAGCGGACACACCTGAATTAATCGAGAATGTGCCGTGTACAGTGAATGAAAATAGCGTATCACCATCGCTGTTCTTTGCGGTATATGATTTTTTGCCGGACTTCTCATAAGTAGTTGCAAACGGTGTAATGCTTTTTGTATCCTCGTATACTGCAACTGTAATGTCATATCCGTCTATAGCTATTGTTTCTTCACTTACGATTATTTGATTTTTATCTTCCGCATGAATTTCTTTTGCTTGAACAGATGACAAACCGCATAAGATAATAACTGAAATTACCGCTAATGATTTTCTAATTAGTTTTTTCATTTTTACTTTCCTCCGAAACATTTATATAAACTTGTGATGGGGATGTAGATTCATTATGCTTAATTATGCAAACCATTGTTACTATGAACAATAAAATGAGAGTTAAGAATGAAATTAAAATCGTAATCCTAACTTTTTTTGAATGATTGAGTTTTTTATCAACATCATTTGCATCACATAAAGAAAGGTATTCTGCCGCATACTGTTTAGGATTTCCGAAGCGCTTCTCTATCTTTTCCATTGTAAGATTATCTTGCAATTCGCAAAAATCAATCAAACCTGTCTTTAATTCGGCATCGAGATGTTTTCTTAATGCATATGGGCAATTTTTCTTTGTTTCTTTCAAATATTTTTTTATGAGTTTATCAGTTGATGTCATTAATAGTCCCCTCGATATCCTTTACGCCTAAAATTCTCAAAACCCCTGCCGTATGGGAGATATATTCACGCTTAAGCTCTTTGAGATATTTTTCTCCGGCAGTTTCTAAATGATAATAAACCCTAACGCGCCTTTTGCCGACTTTTTCCGATCGATCAGTTATCAACCCCTTTTCAACCAAACGATAAAGAGTCGGATACAATGAACTTTCCTGAATTTGATATAACTCCCCGCTTTGTTCAAAAAGCTGTTGCGAAATCTCGTATCCGTACATATCGCCTTTTTGCAGTAATGTGAGGACGGATAATTCCACCGTTCCTCTTTTTAAATTGTCTGAAATAGCCATACTTTCACCACTGTATAAAATATACCGCAATTATTTTTTAATGTCAATACTATACACCAAATAATAATCTTTACAAATTACACATTAGTTGTTATAATATAGTCGGAAAGTCAATTAACAATAACGAAAACAGAAGAATATGTTATGTAAATTAGAAAAGTATCTAACCCCAAACTAATTTTTACTCAAATCCTCTTTATTAGGAATCAGGCGTGATTGCACGCCAAAATACATAATTAATTATTGTGATTATCGAATCGGAATTCGGGTGCAAATTGATGATGGCAGTTTCGGCAGAGATACTTTTGGTAACCATCTGAATCTTTGCCGTAACGATAAAATGAATGATTGTTGTTGCATTTCGGGCACCTAATATGATATGATTTCATCAGAGAACCTTTCCTTTCTTTTGGGAGTACTTGTGTTTTGTGGTGAAACCATTATACCAAAAGGAACGAGAGGTTCTCAACTTTCATTTAAGTTTACAATACGAATTATTAACAAAGGAGGTGAATGTAATGAAAGAATACTTAAAAACCGTCTTGATAAAGTTTGAAAGCGCAAAAATAACTATGGGCGTATACAGACAAAAACATCGCTGTGGAACAGGCGGTTGTTAAACAAGTAATTCCCCGAAAAGATAATTTTTCGGGGAATTCAATGAGAAGGTGTATTATGCAAGTTGTTAAAAAGAAATTTTCGGAATTAAACTCTTTTATTGATTGTACATTTGAATTGACATCTCAATGTAATTACAAATGTATTCATTGTTATAATTCAAATATTGTTTTCAAAGAATTGAATTTCAAAGAAATAGAAGTGGTAATGCATAGAATCAAAGAATTAGGTGTAATCGAATTATTTTTAACTGGCGGTGAAATTTTTTTACGGAAAGATATTAATGAGATACTTGATTTAAGTTACTCATTAGGATTTAAAACTACTTTATATTCAAACGGCTCTTGTATAACAAGAGAGTTAGCTCAAAAAATAAAAAATTATGATATGCGTATTGAAATATCTATTTATGGTAGCAACCCCAGAACATATAAATGCATTACTGGATCAGAAAATAATTACTATAAAACCGTTGATTCATTGAATATGCTTAAAAAATTGAAAGTGAAATTCAAAACAAAAAGCATAATCTTTAATCAGAATTATAATGATTTTTACGAAATATGTGATATGATTAGATACTACAATGATTATCAAGATATCGACAATGCATATGATGAAATATCTTGTTTTTTATTCGGCGATAAAGATAGAATGCAAAAATTTCGATTAAACGATGAAAAAATCGTATCCATTCTAAAAAATAGCAAACAATATAAAATAATTTCTCCAAAATATGGTTACTGTACAGCTTTGAAAACTCAGCTAAGTATTGATCCAAATGGAAATGTTAATCCTTGCATAGGTTGGAGATCGGTTATAGCGACGAATATGCTTAGAGATAATTGGAAAGAAGAATTAAATAGTTTTTCAAATAAGTTTCGTGAAGATTTGAAGACAACAGCTATAAAATGTAACACTTGTGATTTATTTGAATATTGTATAGTTTGTCCTATGTCTTTTTATCAGGACACCGGCACACATATGATTCATAGTAATGAATCATGTAAATTTGCCAAAATAAGAAAATATTTGGAAAAAAGTAAAGGACGATAAAATGTTATATCATATACAAATTTCCGTTGCATATATGGGTGTGAAATTATCAACAAATGAATTATCAATATATGATTATCTTTTAAAAAACTATAATAAGCACAATGGTTTTTCTAAAGGCAAGATACATATACAATCATTTAAATCAATAGATGAACTGCAAGTATTTTATTATCGAAAATATAAAATTAAAATAAATTTTAGCGATAATATATCAGATAATATTGAAATGAGGGCTATTGGACAGAGCTTTGTTGTAAGAATATTACATAATAACGATGCTGAAATATATTATTATAATGACGCAAAAAATGACATAACTGAACTTATATATTCAATGATTGAGTATACAATATTCCGATTATTACCTTATAATAGTATAATATTGCACGCTTCTATGGTAGAATATAATGGTCAAGCGATAATTTTTTCCGGAAAATCAGGATCGGGGAAAACAACAATGGCTATTCTCTCGCATAATTATGGAGCAAATATCATTGAAAATGAACATACGATTTTTAATATCGATAATAATCTTACAATTTATAATACAAGTAAGGATATTCGAATAAAAGAAGATGTATCAAAAAAAACGAGTAAAATAATAGATTATAACAATGTTACAATTACTCCTGGTCGAAAACATTATAAAAGTTTATTAATTGTATTTTTGGAATTTGGAAAATTTGAAATTAAAGATTTACATATAAATGAAACAATAGGATATTTTCTTAATAACCTCATTCGTTGCAAACAGGAGAATGCTCGAATAACAATAGAAAATATAAAAAAAATACTATCTTATGATTGTGTAAAGACAGTAAAAGTAAATATTGAAAGAAATAATTATATTTCTTCAAAAAAAGCTATAGAAAATTTAATAAAGGAGATTTAATTATGAAAACAATTAAATTTAATAATGATGTTTTTATCACAAAAACCGACACAGAGTCTATTGTTATTCTAAATGGAGAAAACGATGAATTTTGGGGGATGGAAGGTCCATTATCTAATTTAATTTATGACATTTTTATTTGTGGGACAAAGAATATAGAGAATGAATTAAAAAAATTGTTAGATAAATACGAAGTTAGCATTGACGAAATACAAAATGATTTACAAGATTGCTTTGATACTCTGGTAGATAATAATTTAGCAACATATGACTGATATTTTAATTGCGGAGGGAGTCAAACGATGCTTAAAGCATTAAGAAATGAAAAAAAATGGATATTCATATATTTGATAGCATCTATTATTCTTACAATTTTCCAATTAATGGGTCCGGCACTTGTATCGACTTTTTTTGATAGTGCTGAAACTTCAGATATTAAATATTTACTGAGAATAGTATATATCATGTTGGCTGCTTTTATTTTCTCAGGATTTCTTGATGCTTTTTGCAGAGTATTAGATACTAAGGTGAAAAATCGAATTACAATTAAATGTAAAAATAATTACCTTAAAAGATTGTTAAATATGGATTTTGAAGATCTTGAATCAATTGACTTTGGAGAAAAGAAAAACAGATATGATTTAAATGATGTTTATTCTCTGCTTGCTATATCATTTATTTCAAATACTATAATAGAAATATTCAGTTGTATTGTAGTTTTTATTTATTTGCTCACTATAAATATGATAATGGCCGCAATTCTTATATTGTCATTATTTATTAATTCAATACTGCAATTGAAAATAGGTAACATTAGCTATAAATTTTCAAAAAACATAACCAAAACCGAAGCAAAATACGAGGGCGAAATTACAAATGCGCTAAAAAATATTTCATATATAAAGACAAATAAATGTAACAATATAATATGTGAGCATATATTCGCTACTCACTCAAGTTTGGCAAAAAGTCAGGAGAATCATGTAAAAGAGGTCGCCTTTTTTGACAGTCTAAGTTTCCAGATATATAAAATAATTGAAGTAATTCTTTTTGCTGTAGCCGCTTATATGCTGAAAAATAATATCATTACAGTCGGACAAATCTATTTGTTTATTTGCTATATGGGGTGGGTAGATAATGCCTTTTCAACTATATGGAGAAATATCATAACATACAAATCAGCCAGAGCTAAAATAGATGTTATTGACTCAACTTTTAAGCCCACATCTTATTCAAACTACGAACCAATACCTCCAAAAAGTGTTGAAACTTTCTCGCTTTCACACATCGATTATAAATACAGACTGGGTGATTTTAAGCTCAATGATGTTAATTTAAATCTTTACAAGGGAGATTTCGTTGCAGTAATCGGCGAATCCGGGTGCGGAAAATCTACAGTCATGAAACTCATAAACGGTCTTTATCTTGCTAAAAACGGGGAAGTTTTTTATAACGATTGCAACATAACTGCAAATACTCCCGAAAGCAGGTCAAGTGTTATGGCTTATGTTTCGCAGAATATACCTGTGTTGGAAGGTACTATTCGCGAACTTGTGGATTTCTTAAAAACCGATTGTAGCGATGAAAAAATCAATGAAGCTCTGAAAATTGCCGGGCTATTGACATTTGTTAATGAGCTTGAAAATGGATTAGATACATATATCGGTGAGGGAAATATGAATCTTTCAGGCGGTCAGCTTCAACGTTTAGCAATCGCACAATCTGTGGTGTATAATAAACAAATATATATTTTTGATGAAGTAACATCAGGCCTTGATGAAACGACACAGAAACAAATAATAAATAATCTTAAAGAAATTTCAAAAGATAAAATAATGATTTTTGTTACTCATAGATTAAATACATTAGATCAGTTTAATAAAGTGTTTAAAATTGAAAACGGAACTATGACTATGATTAAAGGAAGATAATGTGTTACTTATGAATTCAAAAGATTATATCATAAAGTATATTAAGGGAAATGGTAATGATACTTATGATTTTTTAAAAAGTAATAGCTTGCTGTTTCTTTGCGAAAATTTTGGCTATGGTAATGATAGATATCGTAAGCAAAACGAACTTAATTATTTATATAATCAAAAAATCATATTTTGTTTGACGAGAAAGTTAAATGACCAGAAAATATCTTATATAGCATTTAAGGGGATTTGTCTATCTGAGATGTTATACGATGATCCGACGGATAGAAAAGTTGGCGATATTGATATCTATATTGATTTTGAAAATCATAACAGATTTATAAATGCTTTAAATGGTATGGGAATGGTGATGGAAAATGAAGAATGTGACTATGCACATCATATTGGATTAACAAATGGCAAGGCATTTATTGAATTACATAAACATATTTTAAATCCCTTCACAAACATTGATGAAACATATCTCAAAAAAAATACAACAGTTATTCTAGTTAACAAAATGCCAATTATAACATTTTCATTAACTGCAACATTATTGCACTTAATATATCATTTGTATATGGATACATATTTGAGTGCAGGAAGCTTGTATAATATTTTCGCAAATAAAACCATTCCGAAAGCCAATCGGTTTTTATACCGTGCTTATGAAATTACCCTGTTTTCAGAAAAATACTATAATCAAATTAAATGGAAAGATATTATTGAGGATATCAAAAAACAAAAGCTACGCATTTTTTTCAAAAAAATGATAATGGATATTCTTGAAATATTTCCTAACACTTTTCCCGAAAGTTTTATTGATACGGTATTTCAGCACGAGTATATTGAAGATGAAAGAGATCAATTGTATAAATTTTTGATAAACGCTGAGATTAAAACGAATGACAATATTGATTCTATACTTTCTGATTATATAGATGTTAATTGGGATAAGCGGATTGGGAAGAATATACATAAAAAATCAGGTGAATCAATTTTACTTACTAAAAAGTCCGAAGATGGAGAAAATGAAGATATCAGCTGCAATGTTGAAACTAAGAAAATAACAGAAGGATTGCGGATAATTTTTAAAGTTTCCAATGGTGATTTATCTATTAGCGAAATCAATGATTATAATACTTTGGGAAGTGATGGTGTTCACTTGTTATTATGTGGTACAGAGGAATACTCATATAAGAGCATTTTCTTTTTTCCGAAATTAATTGACGATGAAATTAAGATAGTGGTTTGCGATGTACTTAATAATAAAAATACAATATTAGGTGATGATTTGATAAATGCTGATTTTTATAAAACAGATAACAATTATACTATAATAGCAACTATAAAAAATAAGTTTCTTGAAGAAAACCATTTAAAAACATATTTCTATATGGGACTGGTCATTTCTGATTGCAGTAGCGAAACACATTATAGGGAAAATCAGCTAATTTTATCCGAAATAGAATCTTATTGGTACAATCCAGTCTACTTTGCGAGGATCGACATGCAATAAATTTCATCTGCTTTCAAACTTGCATTTTATAATTCGAAACGAACAAAACGGAATTTGAATGGCTTGCAGTTTACCCTTTCACCGAGGTGTCGTTACCATCAGGTTCTAATGATCGCAAGGTCGTGGAGGTTCAAGTCCTCTTACCCGCACCACCGCTCAAAGCCTTTGTTTATACGGCTTTGAGCGTTTTTCTTTGCCCAAAATATCCGCTGGAATACTTGTCACAGACCAAAAAACGGGCGCATAACATAAAGCTGTGTGCCTGCCGAGCTTGTTATATTTACAACAGAAAAAATACTGATATGGCGGAGGGTTAACTCTCCGCCATACTTTCCCAATTCGGGAAATACCATATTTCGGCGTGCCTGTCGGTTATATCTCCGCTTTCATCGTAATAATCGATATGCGTGCGGAATTCTCCGTTAAGCGTTATTTGAATATCCAACTTTCCGTTTTTTTCGTATATAACGATCTCATCCACCAACATCCTGAGATGCGTATCACTTATCGCACCGTCGGCTATAATACCGTCAAGCAGCTCTACGCTTTTATTCATTTGCTTTTTGCGTTCCTTTACGGTAGTTTCAATATCCTTCATTTCCCGAATTCTGTTTTCGATTGTTTTAATATCCGTTTCGCAGGAAATAAGCATTTGGGTATAAACTTCGGCGTGTTCTCTGTCCCGTATTCTTTCAAGCAGTATTTGCTGCTGGTCGGTTTTCCGCTGCGCAAGCTTTTCCTTAAGCGCTGTTATCTGCTTTTCGGCAGACGGTCTGTCGGCAAGCCACTTTTTCAGTTCTCTGTCAACCCTTTTAAAGTTTTCATGGGCCATTATTTTAAGCTCCTCAAGCTCTTTGAGTATCAGCCTGTCAAGGACTTCCTCACCGATCTTATGCGGTGAACAGTTTTCCTTTCCGTAACGGTGGTAGCCGTTGCAAACATATTCCATTCTCGGCGGATTATTTCGCCAATATCTTGTTTTACAGCTGAATGAGGAACCGCAATCGCCGCATTTTATAAGTCCCGTGTATCGGTGATGCGTATTTCCGCTTGAAGCCCTTACATTTCTTTTCGGCTTTTGCTCAAGTAAAAACTGTGCCTGCTCCCATATCTCTTTCGGTATGATTGCAGGCACGGCGTTTTCATGTTTGAAATGTTCTTCGGGCGGCAATTCTTTTCGTATATGATTTATTTTGCTTGTATAGGACTTGTGGCAGATAAGATTTCCGATATAAAACTCATTTTGCAATATTCTTTTTACGCCTGTATTTTCCCATAAAAATCTGTGAGCGATTTCGGGTTTGTTATATCCGAGATTTTTACCGAGCAGTTTTTTCTGATAATATCCCGGCGATTTAATGCCTTCCTCATTCAAAATCTTAGATATGGCTTTAAGCCCGTATCCCGATACATACAGATTGAATATCTTACGGACTATTTCGGCGTGTTCCTCAACAACCGTAACCTTGCCTGTGTTTTTATCCTTGAAGTATCCGAGCGGCGGTATCATCACGATACCGCTTTTTTGTTTCTGCTTATATCCCGCACGGATTTTCTTGGATATATCTCTGGCGTACATATCGTTGAATATTCCTTTAAAGCCAACCATCAGATCGTCATCCTCGTTGCTTGTGTCTATGTTTTCGGTTACCGAAAGCACACGCACAGCATTTTCACGAAGATAGTCTATAAACATTGCGGTCTGCGTTCTGTGCCGTCCGAGTCGGGACAGGTCTTTAACGATTACCGCGTCAATGCTTTTATTCTCAACGGCGGCGTATATTTTATTTATCCCCTCACGGTTAAAATGCATTCCGCTGATGTTGTCATCGGCTGACTCACCGATAACGGTGCAGTTATTGTTTGCCGCATATTCCCGCAATATGTTTTGCTGATTGGTAAGTGAATTTAACTCGCTGTCCTCATCACGGGAAAGCCTTGAATACAGCCATACTCTCATAGCAATCACCTTTCTTTTTTTCTCGGCAGGCGCGTGATATCCTGTCCACGCAACAACATACCACAACACCTGCCGTAAGTCCAGATAAATTACGCCGATTTACTGTTTTCGCAATCGGCCGCCATTTTATCCTTACTGATATATTCTTTTATTGCTGAGCTTAAAAAACGGTCAAACTTTTCATCGTCACCGTTATAGTAAAACTCAACCCGTTCAATGTTGTAATCGTTTTTCTCCATAGATTCCTTTCCGCCGTAAGGCTGTTTGACATTTTACATTCCGCCCATAACGGGACCGGAATTTTTCTTTTTATGCTCTGAGGGGAAGTGCCTTGTGGTGCAATCCTCAACGGGAGCGTCATCGTCAATGATGCCTGTTATATCAGCCGCAAGATAAGCAGCGTCAGATAATACAGCGCCGTTATAGCCGAGGGAATAACCGTAATCCAAAATATCCGGCTCAAATACTTCTCCGCCGTATCCGTCAGCATGGAGAGATTGTTCGAATAATAATCGCTGATCCTCCCAACCCGTTTCTCGGTATCCGACACTGCCGTTTTCATTGAGTCGGTAAATTCCGCCGCCGATTTCCTCATTTTGTTCTGAAATTCCGTTACCGCCGCTTGGCACTGTGCGTTGTTCTCGGTCAGAATATTCAGCTGCTCGTTCATATACCCCGTCAGTTCCTCCTTGGTTGTCAGCGTTTCGGTTGCGCTCATCAGCCGTGAGAGCAGTTCTATCTGCGCCTTCTGCGTATCGAGCATTCCTTTCCAGTTCGGCTCGGTCACCGTTACGCAGGGCTTCGCTTCGGCAGCTCTCTGCATACTCTGCCGCGCTCTCGCTTTCAGTTCCTCCGAGGATAATCTCCCGTATTCCGAATTCATATTCCATATTCTCCTTAAGATATTTTTCTTCGTGCAGGCTGCGGTCCCGGCACCGTTTTCCGTCCTGCGTGATATAGGTGATATATTTTCTTTCGTCCGTCCAGACCACACCGTAGCCCTCGGCTTCCATCAGCCGGATAAAATCCTGCTTTGACCGAGCTGCCGCCATCGCATCGTCTATTGCCGCCGCAAGCTGCATTTTATAACTCTCACCCCGCACTGCCGAGCGGTATTCTTTTGAGGACATTTGCTGTACCTTTTCCTGTTTTCTGTTCGGTATTAAAACCGACAGCCCGTACTCCGTACACAGCTTGTCCGAGGCATTCCGCAGCCGCTCTATAAAATCTTTAGGCGGACGGAGCTTATATCCGTTCTCACAGCTTACGCTATTGATAATAAAATGCGAATGAATATGCGCCTTGTCGGTATGGGTAGCAACCAAGACTTCATATTCGGGGAATTCCTGTTCCGCAAACTTCAAAGCAATTTCGTGCGCGGTTTCGGGAGTAATGTTTTCCTCCGGCGAGAAGGACTGCACCAGATGATAAAACATTCTGCCGTCCGTTTTCCCGTACCGCATTTTGGTTGACAGCATTTCGTGGTATGCGCTTTCGGCAACGCAGTTCACACCGCCAATCAGTTTTTTATCTCCGCACACGGTTTTGCTGTCGCGCTTACAGTAGGAAAGAATAAATTTAAGTCCGGCTTTCGATTGAGAACGCTTGCTCTGTATTAAATTTACCGTTGCCATCACTGCCACCGCTTTCTGTCGAGCAGAGAACAAAGAAATTCGTTAATCCTTGCGTATTCGTTTTTTACTTCGGACAGATCGGCAACCGACACTCTGCCCATATTGCAAAGCAGTGTGAGTCGGTTTAGGTTTTTGCCGATTGCCTTTTGCTCTCGGATAATATTTTCAAGCCCATCCACCACAACGATTTGTTTGTTGAGGCAGGAGCGTGTAACATAGTCCGTTACGGACAGATTTGCCGTGTTCGCTTTTCGGTGGATGGCGGCGAGGTCTTGTTCGCTGATGCGGATGCTCATTTTTTTGTTTTTCATATCGTACTCCGTTTCTAAAAGTGGGTGCAGGGCTTCTGCCCGCCGAGCAGTAGCGGCAGGGGGCGGCTTTGGCGGCGACCAGCCGTCTGCGATGCTCGCACTCTCCCCACAGGGAGAGTACAAAGGTGCAACCCTGCGTTATTCAGCCTGTTATTACGGCAGAGAGAAAAAAGGCGCATATGCTGCCTATAACGCCGTATTTCGCCTGTATGCGTAACAGGCGAGGGTTTATCTATTTCTGCGTTTTAATCGGCACACAGGGCGTTTTCTGCGGCTGTTTCGGCAGAGGGAAGAGTTCGCCGCCTTATTTCTTTCTTCTGCTGTAATATATACTCAGTGGGTTTAGTTCTATGGGTATAGTTCTGCGATACCGTTTCTTACACCACCCTGTACGAAAAAATTACACTACCGAAATAACTTGACCGTGTAGGCATTGCTTGTGTTCGATCCGTCCTGTCTGCGGCGTTTTTTCTTTTTTACAAGCCCTGCTTTTTCAAGACTTCGGATCGCTGCGTCTACCGTCTTTTTGTCAACACAGCATTCCTCGGCGATCAGCCGCCGCGACGGAAAGCAGACACTGTTTTTATCGCTGTGCTTTACAAGGCAGCAGTAAACCATAAATTCCCTCGGTTTAAGACCTTGCTTAAATATACTGTTTGACAGCATAAAAAAATTGCCGTTTTTATTTTGCGGCACAATCATTCGGCGTCAGCTCCCTTTATATAAAAAATAAGAGAGATAAATCTCGGTACGCATCAGACACATTCAATGGGTGCTATCTATGCTCCGAAATTTATCCTCCTACTTATTAGGACAGTTAAAAGCAGTTTGTAAACCAAAATTTAAAAAACTGCAAAAAAAATACGGAAACCTATGTTTCCATAAGTTCCCGTATCTGGCTAAGGAGTTTTTTCAGTTGCTTTGATATTGCCATCTTACTTACTCCGAGCTTATCCGCTATTTGTTGCATAGTGCGTTCTTCAAAAAAGTAGCACCGAATCAAAAAGCGTTCATTGGGTTCAAGATCGGCAATAATTTTTTGCAGTTTTTCAAAGCAGAGGTTTTTAAATGCCGATTCAAAAGTCGTGTCGCTGAAAGCCGTAATCTGAGCAGTTGACAGCACTGTTTCGGAATCACTCTTACTAATGTGCCGTCGGTCGCTCCGACCTTCCGCCGCCTGCCTTTTTCTATCAGTCTCTAAAAATTCCGCAACCTCTTTTGAAACTGAAACCGTACCTTCGCCGTACTTAACAATGGTATTTCCCAAATGAATTCCTTTCCGCCGTGGGAAAGGTCACAGGGCTGCCGAAACAGCACCATTAAACTGTTGACTTCAAGGTTTATCCTATCTACAGCTGATTGCCTTAGGAGCTTCGGTGAAATCTGAGGCCACACAGTTGTGACCTCATCGGCACATAAATTTTATTTATCACACGGCTGCTGCCGTTGTGATTGGAAAGGATATTTTTATTATTTAAATCCAAATATTATTTATTTATAAATATTAAGACAAGTTACCATTGCTATCACACGCTAAAACAATATTAGCATCAAATGTATCTACTGTTACAAATACTAATTTTTTAATAAACTCTGCATTGGCAATAGCTTTATTTCCGGAGCGTGTTGCCGATGCGGATTTTAATTCCCATGCTTTATTTGTTATTGAATATGAATATGAAGACTTTGTGCATGATGCAGAAACACCGGAATTCACAGAAAATGTTCCGTGAACAGTAAACGAAAATAGAGTTTCTTTATCAGCATTTTTTGCAGTATATGTTTTTTTACCGGTCTTTTCATAAACGGTTGTGTAAGGAATTGCCTTAGTTGCAGTATTTTTAGTTTCAAAAACCGAAACTGTAATATACAATCCGTCAGTTTCTATCGTTTCTTCGCTTATAAGTTCTTGAAATGATGACAGATTATCAAGTTCTTTTGCTTGAACCGTGAGAATTGCACATAAAACAATCGCAGTAATTAGAGCCATTGATTTTTTAATTAAGTTTTTCATTTCCATTCTCCTCGTCAATAACGTCCGTATAAACATAGGTCGGGTGATTTTTCTTGTTCCATTGAACAACAAATACTACTGTCAATATCGCAGCAATAATAAGAACCAGCGTGGCAATAAGTAGTGTTAATTTAATTTTTTTGGAATGGTTAATCCTTTTATCGATATCATTTGCTTCACATAACGAAATGTACTCTGCCGCATATTGCTTTGGATTTCCGAAACGCTTTTCTATAGTTCCCATTGTAGGATCATCTTGTGATTCGCAAAAGTCAATCAAACTTGTCTTTAATTCGGCATCGAGATGTTTTCTTAATGCATATGGGCAATTTTTCTTTGTTTCTTTCAAATATTTTTTTATGAGTTTATCAGTTGATGTCATTAATAGTCCCCTCGATATCCTTTACGCCTAAAATTCTCAAAACTCCTGCCGTATGGGAGATATATTCACGCTTAAGCTCCTTGAGATATTTTTCTCCGGCAGTTTCCAAATGATAATAAACCCTAACGCGCCTTTTGCCGACTTTTTCCAATCGGTCAGTTATCAACCCCTTTTCAACCAGACGATAAAGAGTCGGATACAATGAACTTTCCTGAATTTGATATAACTCCCCGCTTTGTTCAAAAAGCTGTTGCGAAATCTCGTATCCGTACATATCGCCTTTTTGCAGTAATGTGAGGACGGATAATTCCACCGTTCCTCTTTTTAAATTGTCTGAAATAGCCATACTTTTCACCACTGTATAAAATATACCGCAAATATTTTTTAATGTCAATACTATACACAAAATAATAATTTTGACAAATCATATATCAGTTGTTATAATATAGTCAGAATTTAGTGAATAAATGACACTCTTTTATGAGATGATTGAGGGAAATTTAATGAAAAAAATTGAAAATAAAATAAATCTGTTTAAAAATGTTGTAAAAATGATTGTATACGGTATAAAGGCGCAAAAATGTTTTTTCCTTACGAAATTTTGCAAAATACCTTCAAAACGATAGATATGCTTTCTACCAATTTAATCGTAAACGCAGATGTAAATTTACAAAGATTGCGAGTAGTTCAATCTGCTTAACCCGAATGCCAAGATAAAGAAGATGAACGTTCCATCCCTGAACATGATTAGCCCTAAGGTGGTGTCGTCAGATCAATTATTCCTCCTTATTATATCTTAGGAATGAGAACAGATAGAGCACGCCGTTGCGCTTTATCCGGCAAATATTTTGTAATAAAGGAGATAACGCAATTGCATAATAGTATGAACTTGAAAAAATCAAAATTTAATTATTCTATCATTGATCAAGAAGGCAATTTGATCATATATAACTTTTTAAGAGGAATACCCAGTCTTACAAAAGTTGCGAAAAAAGATATCGATAAATTTTCACAATTGGTTTTAAAAAATACGGGGATATCTAACGCATCATCTAATGGGTATACCAAAGCAATCTCTAGTTTGATAGAATCAGGCCTATTGATTGATGAAAAAACTGATGAAAATGTTTTGTTAGATGCAAAATGTTATAATGCTATATATGATAACAAATTGCAATTAATAATTCTTCCGACAGGACAATGCAATTTTAAATGTGTCTATTGCTTAGAGTCTGAGCAATCATTTGCTCGCAATGCAATGAACTTAGATAGTCAAAATGCAATATTACAGTTTCTTCAAAAACAAATTTCAGAATACAATGGTTTGCAGGTGGCGTGGTTTGGCGGAGAGCCCATGTTAGAGCCTGAAACAATAAAGTATCTATCTGAAAATTTTATAAGAATTTGTAAATCTCGTTTTATACCTTATAGTGCACATATTACTACGAACGGATTTAATCTTAATGCGGACATGTTTGATATGTTATACAAATTAAAAGTTTATACATATATGATCACAGTTGATGGATTCAAAAACCAACACGATAAACAAAGAATCACACATAGTGGTAAGGGAACATATGATAGAATTTTGAATAATTTATTGAGAATTAAGAACAGTAAACAATATAAGTTTGCACGTATTATTATCCGTGTAAATATTACAAAGAATAATATAGATTCAATTGACGATTTTATCAATTATATGCACACCTCGTTTTCAGATGATCACAGATTTGAATTTCTTTTCGTTCCTGCTGAAGATTTTTCTAAGAATAAATGTTCAGAAAATAACATATTTGTCAATTCTAATGATTTGTTTTTGCACTTGAAGGAAAATAAACTTTATATGGAAGATATGAATCCATGGATAAATGATTTTAGCGTTATAGAACCTAGCAGAGGATGTGATGCCAGCTTAAAAAACAATTATGTTATCGCTCCAGATTTGAAAATATATAAATGTTGCGCTCACTATGATATGCTCGACAATAATATAGGGCGTATTAATTTAAATGGTGATTTGCTTATTGACGAAGCACGGCATAGTAAATGGTATCTCATTAATAATTATATTAAAAAGCCATTTGGAGATTGTGAAAATTGTTTTTATTTGCCTGCCTGTAATAATTGTACTAAGGGTTGTCCTGCAAGTTATATTAAACAAGGTATGAAAGAATTTTCTTGTATAATAAAAAATGATAAAATGCTTGCATATATAGATAATACTATTTTGAGAGCAGCACAAAAATTTCCATGTACTTCTATTATTTTGTAATTTCTAATCTGTTTTATATATTAATAGTCAATCAATAAAAATATCAATACAAACGAAAGGAGTGAAACTTGTGTCGCATTCATTTCAAATAATATTAAAAATACTACAAGAAAACTTTGGTGTTGTTATTTTTAAAAAACAACAAGAGGATTTTTCTATAAAAGATTATATATCTGATTCTATTACATTTATTCAATTTATCGTTGGAATAGAGGATGAACTTGCCTGCGAATTGCCCGATGATTTTTTAGATGTTGAATTACTAAATTCGGCAAAAGGCTTTGCTGAAAAACTTGATTATTTTAGAGAATCTATGTAATGTAGTAAATTTTCATTAACAGAAGTCAAAATCAATATAATTATCGCTGTATTTAAAATTTCTAAAGATACTTAGAATATCGCATAAAATTATCTAAAATAAAGCTTAATGTTTGAAGACAAATATCATCCAGCAATAGTTTTGCTATTACTTGGATATAAAAAAGTCTGTCATAATAACACTTTATCTTTCAAAACAATCCCAGAACTGTTATTTAAGCCATTCTATGCAATATTATCGTAGTTATATATATTCATCTAATTAGAAAGGAGAAAAATATAATGAAAAAAGTTTTAAAAAAAGAAATTAAAAATACAACAAATGCCATACGTTATTTTAGCTCCGAAATCGTAACGGGAATATATAATATGGATCCGTCATGCGGAATTGTTAGCGGCTACCATAACTGCTCTTGTTAGTATTAAAACGACACCTCAATTTATTTAAACACTAATAATATTTATTTATGTTATTAGTGTTTAAAATAAGAAAATGATAAAACCGAGATTTATGTTTTTTAGATTTTTATAATAAAAAATATATAATTACGATAATATTTAGTTTGTACAATAATCTAAGTATTCATAAATCTCGGATAAGTTAATGATTATTTAAGGCTATAAATATTGTGCTTCTAAATTTATAATCTATTCGGTTATTATTAATAAAAACATGGTGGGATGCAGATTTGACTAATTATGATATCGTTATTATTGATAGTGGATTAACATTGAACAGTCAACCATTTTCTTACGGCATATGTATAGAAAAAAACAATACCGGAATTTTAATTAGTAAGGACTATAAAGACGAAATTGGTCATGGAACAATTATTTATTCTATTATAAACAAGCACGTAGATGCAACAAAAATATTTAACATAAAATTGAGTCAACATCAAAATGAATATGACGAGGCTTGTTTAGTCGCTGCATTAGAATATATAAAGAATAATATAACTTGTAAAATAATTAATATTAGTTTGGGCATAATCGTCAGTGACAATTTGGATAAACTGTATAAAGTATGTAGTGAACTTACTAAAAGTGGATGCGTTATAATATCAGCTTTTGATAATGAAGGGTGTTACTCTTATCCTGCTACTTTTGATTGTGTTATAGGTGTTGATAGTAAGAATAGTATTAAAAAAATCAGTGAATTTGACTTTGTAGAAAACAGTCCAATTAATATTCTTGCAAAAGGAAGTATTCAACGTATTACCATGCCGGACGGAAAAAACATAATCGTCGGAGGATCTAGTGTAGCATGTGCACATATAACATCTATTCTTTATAAGAAAATTTCAAAGAACTTCAATTTGCAAAGCGCGTTATCATACTTAAAATCAAAGTCTAAATGCATTTATTCTTTTAGCAAACTTGAAAATCAAAATAACAGTACTTATTTCAAAATAAATACTGCCGTTGTATTTCCTGTTTCTAAAGAAGCTCATTCATTCATTAGATTTTCGGATATGTTATCTTTCTATATATCAGACTATTATGATGTTCGACAGTCTGGTAAAGTCGGCAGAAGACTATCGACTTATTATGAAGAAATAAAATCCGACAAATGTATTATGGACATAGAACACATAGATTTTGAAGATGTAGATACAATTATTCTTGGACACTTAGATAAAATCAATTATATTTATGAACACGATTATAAAGCTGAGTTAATTAAAAAAGCCATAACAAATGGAATTAATATCTATTCGTTTGATCCGTTGGATCGGTATATAGATATGCTCAATCATTCAAATATTAAATATTTTTACCCAGAGATTACTCAGTCGAATCTTCCTTATAATACATTTTGTAAATTATATAAAATTTCAAAGCCTGTTGTGGGCATCTTTGGCACATCGTCACAACAAGGAAAATTTTCGTTGCAATTAGCATTAAAAAGAGAATTGGAATTAATGGACTATAATGTTGGCACTATTGGTACAGAACCGCAGTCTTTATTATTTGATTTTGATGTCGTTTTTCCAATGGGATATAATTCTACCGTGCATTTGAATAATAGCGAAATTGTATTATATTTAAATAATGAAATAAATAAATTATGCCAAAAACAAAAGGAGATTATTTTAACAGCTTCTCAAGCTCAAACTATACCGTATTGTTTCAATAATTTGCTTGAGTTTCCTTCTATGCAGTATCATTTTGCATTGGGCACAAGACCTGACGCAATAATAATATGCATAAACTATCATGATGAAATACAATACATTCGAAATACCGTATATACATTAATTGGCTTAACCAACGCAACTGTAATAGCTTTCGTAATATATCCATTTACATATGGCAATAACCAAAATGGAATATATGGCACCTTAAAGCATAAATTGGATTATACAGAATACAAAGAGAAATACAGAATACTATTAGATGAATTTAATATTCCAACTTTTATGTTAGGGAATCAGAAAGATGTAAAAGATATATGTGATTTAATAATTGATTTTTTTTAATAATCAATACAAAAAACAATAAAAGAGATAGGGGTTTAATTATGAAAGAGAAAATTAAGGTTTTATCTGTAATTACCGAAAAACGCAGATATAGATCGTGCAAATTGACAATGAATGATGTTATAGAAAAGGAAGTTCCAGATACTTATGAATTCAAAGTGGTATTTAAAGGGCAAAATATTATTGAACAGATTGAACAGTACCGACCTAAAATTGTTTTTTTACCTCATGACGGTTTGATAAATACATTAGAATTATTAAGACAAATAAAACAAGTACATCCTTCAATCGTAATATTTATATTACTGTCCGAAAAACTAATTGAAGATGAACAAAAAACAATTAGTGAATTTTATAATGCCGGTGCATACAAATGTGTATATTCAACCTTTGCAATTAACTCTCTCATCCACGATATGCATGTATCCTTAAATCTTGAACAGTAAAATAGGTGATTGATAAATGAAAAGCAAAATCAATGCTCGTTTATATGATTTTATACTTTCGTTTCAAGAAATATGGAAATTTGATAAAAAGCTTTTGTTTGTATTGTTGTCTGATATTATTGTTAATGCTGTTTTACCGTTCCCCAATATTATAATATCCGCATTAATAGTAGACTCCATCGTTAAAGGTGATAGTTTTTCAAATGTTATTTTATACGTCACTTTGATGTTTGGTATAAATTTTCTTTTGACATCAATAAATACTATTTTGAAAAAAGAAAGACAATACTTATTTTTGAAATTTACCAACAAACTAAATAATGAAATGAATAATAAGTGTATGAATATAGATTTCGAGCAGTTTAATGATTCTTCTTTCCAAGACCGCATGCTGTTAGTTAATCAAATGTCACAAGGTAATAACTTTTTCACAAACATAACTACATTATTTGACACCATTTCTGAATTCATTACATTAGTAGGTATCATGTTAATTATGACAACATTAAACATTTGGTTGTTATTTATAATGTTAGCCGTAATTGCATTGCAATCGACTTTACATATCATTCAACTTAAATATAATAAACAGTATCAATTCGATACAATAAATGAGCAACGAAAACTAAGCTACATGTCACATCTCATAAAAGGAATTGAAACCAAAAAAGATATAGATATGTTCGCAATGGGTGATTTTATTCTAAACAAAGTAAAATCGTTCCAACAAGTGATGTTGAATTTCCAAAAAAAATTAATGAAAACGAGTGGTTTCATAGAATTGATAACTTATTTTTTAAGTATCTCTTTTCAAATATCAGCATATGTTTTGCTTGGATTAAATGCTTTCACCAAAAAAATCTCAATCGGTGATTTTACTATGGGAGTTACATCCTTGATAAATTTTATGTCTGCTTCTTCTATTGTGGCAACAAATGTATTAAACCTTCACGACGGAATATTCTATATACGTAAGTATAAAGCATTTAATCAAATTAGTAGCAAATTTGATTCATCTTTCGAAACAACAATTAATAACATAGATCTAAGCAATATTGAAATAGAGTTTAGGAATGTTTGGTTTCGTTATCCAAACAGTACTTCATTTGTATTGAAAAATGTCAACTTAACTATAAAAAATAAAGAAAAACTAGCAATCGTAGGTTATAACGGGGCCGGTAAAACTTCCCTTGTGCTTTTGCTAACACGTATGTATGACCCTACAAAAGGAACAATTTATTTAAATGGAATAGATATTAAAAAAATTAATTATAGAGATTATCTAAAGATTTTTTCGACTGTAAATCAAGATTTCAGTCTATTCGCTTTTTCATTGCTTGAAAATATTGCAATAACAGATAATGTACCTCCGGAGAAAAAAGATGTAATTACTGAACTCTTTAAAAATAACGGTATGGAAGAAAGACTTCAGAAATTATATAAAGGTCTAAATACACCAATTACGAAAACTTTATATGCATCCGGAGTAGACTTATCCGGTGGGGAAAGACAAAAAGTTGCTATCATACGTGCACTTTACAAAGATTCCCCCGTGTTAATATTGGATGAGCCTACCTCTGCTTTAGATCCAGAAGCCGAACACGAAATATATCAAAAATTTGCGGAAATATCGGAAGGAAAACTTACAGTATATATTTCGCATAGAATCTATAGCACTCGTTTTTGCGATAAAATTGCAGTTTTAGAAAATGGTGAAATCAAAGAATATGGAACTTATCAGGAATTGATGAGACTTAAAGGTTTATATTATGATTTATTCGAACAACAAGCAGAGTATTTTAAATAAAGTGTATAGTTTGCTTTAATATTTTATTTAAAACAACTAAGAAAATAGGCAAACAGATTGATGGACGACGTTACAAATAATTTTTTTGCAACGCTGTGTTCACAATATACAATTACTCCACTATTCGGTATGGCTAATATTAATATATATAATCATACAGTTTTCAAACAGGAATATATACTAAAACAATTGTACAAAACAAATGATTGCGTTTTTAGAGGCTCCTGTAATGCTTAAATTATTGCACTTATATTTATCGATACATTTACTAAAAACTTAAAGACATTATGAGAAAGGCATATGATAAATAAGTGACGAGCTTACAAATTTAAGAAATAAGTACGAGGATGAGCGATATGAAGGAAAAAATCAAATTACCTATACATATTGATGATGTGGAATCGGTAACCGATTGTTGGATATATAATAGATTAGCAATAATAAAAACTTCTCCATATTATAGAGATTGGATTGCATCTCATTATAATCTATATTCGAATTCTGGCAATTTTCATTTCGGAGAAATAAATCTGTATACACCATCTTATCACGAAGAAATATTACAAAGAAGACCTTTAAGAGTATTTGAAATGAATAGTTTAAATATAGTTGATATTCTTAAAAAAGAAATTAAAAATGGATACTATATTATAATGCATATTAAACCATATATAAATGAAGATTATTTTCACGAAGCCTTATTTTATGGATTTGACGATAATACAAAAAATTTCATTTCTGTTGGCATACAAAGTCGTTCTTTTCAATCAATATATATTGACTATTCACATTTGGAAAACACTATTGAAGATATTAAAAATAGTTATATATATAACTCCTTTCGCGGAATGGAATTATCAATGAATTTTCAGTATCCGTCAACAGCTTTAAAGCTTAATCCGAGTTTTAAACCAAGCAATTGTGCATACGAGGCATATTTAAAGTTACAGAGGGAATTAGATGGAAAGCTTTGTATTACACAATATCCTAAAACTTTAAATGAATATGGATACCATCACCATCACTATATGGGTATCACTTGTTTAGATGCTTTTAAAGAAACACTACAGAGAGAGATTAACGGTGATCCTTTCAATGATTGGTTTAAAGGTATAACCAGTGCTGCTAAAAAAATGTATGAACATAGATGTATGATAAAAACCTCTATGGAATATATAATAGAAAAATGGTCAATTGCACTTACCGATAAGGCTATTATAGCAGCTAAAAAATATAGTGTTTGTATTTTATTATCTGAAAAATGGTTGAATTTATGCTTAAAGTATGAAATAAATCAAGATAAAAAAACATTAAAGCGTATAATCAATGATATTCCGGAAGCTTTTCTCAAAGAAAAAGAAGCCTTAAATGAATTCCTCTACGAAGGCATTGATTGGGGAAAATTTAACACTAATTTTATTTAAAGCGGCTTTCAATATAGTTTTTTATTGATGAAGATACAATATGCAATTTGATAATAGTCTGGGTTTGGAGGAATATGTGATGTCAGACTTTAACAAAATAATGGCATTTCAACAAATGATGCCATACTTAAATAAAGAGCAACAAGAAAAATTAGCGGCTACTCTTGGTATGAATCTGCAGGAAATTGAAAGACGATTAGTAGGAAAAAATAAAGAAGATGAATTTGTTCTCATTCTTCTGTTTATGGAAGTCTGCAAAAATATTACTGCATTTGATGAAGGCGTATCTCAACTATTAAAGACAGCGACTTCTGATTTGCTCGTCGAGTTGCAAAATGGAAATAAATTTATGTTGGAGATAAAGCATACTGAAAAAGAAAAATACTCTATTAGTATGGGAAACTTGCAGAAAAGAATTGACTATGCAAGGCAATATGGGTTAGATTTGTATTTTGCAATTTCAATTAAAGGCTATTGGATGCTGTTTAGTTCGGAGTATTTGAAAGATAAAAATGGGAAAATTGAACTTTCCGACTTGAAAAAGTCTAAGTTGGATGAAATGCTTGGATGTGTCAGTTATGTTTTTCCTAAAGGAGTAAGAATAAAGAGCGTTTACTCTACAGATGAAACAGTAAAAACCACAGAAATTCAGTTTTTACCATATGGAAAGCTTGTATCTTATGAACTATATTACAATGATAAAAAGATTTTTAGATTAAAGGGTAAAAATAGTCCTTACATTATGTATACAATGGTTTTAGAGGCATTGCAAGACAGGCTTTCAATGGATACTCAAACTATACAGCAGTCTGGAAGCTACACGATTATCAATGAATCGTTTTCAAATGATTTTAACGCCATATCCGAATATAAATTCTTGTTAGCACCGATTGAGCACACTGTGTATGATGGCGAAGAAAAATATACTGTTCATACATACATTGAGAATGCAAAAGCAGACGAAAATGTTCTTAATATGCGTTGTCATTTAGCACATATAAGAAATGTGATGCGGTATTTGGCTGATAAAGGGCTTGAAATAATGTATATAAAGAACAATTTGATATACAAATTATAACCTCAACAATATTTTTTATTTTACATAGCCGAGTGGTTTTCACTTAACGAAAATCACTCGACTTTTTCTATTTCTGAAGGTGATTTAATTGAATAATAAGCAGCAGAGCCTATGTGCAGCTTGCCCCTGTGGTTATCGAACAGGCATGGAAAATGACCTTGCTCTCCTATATTGCTATTATGCCATAATAAAAAGAAATAGCATTATGAATATAAATTTTGGTGGTACGATTTTATGTATTCAAATGTCAATGGAATCGGAATAAATGCAGCCGGATGCAGTTATAATTATGAAATGTTATCTACCTTAAATAGCTGTAATTGGATTTGATTGTTTTGCTTGCATTTTACACTTTCACCGAGGTGGCGTTACCATCAGGTTCTAATGATCGCAAGGTCGTGGAGGTTCAAGTCCTCTTACCCGCACCACCGCTCAAAGCCTTTGTTTATGCGGCTTTGAGCGTTTTTCTTTGCCTAAAATTTTCATTCAAATTACTTGTCACAGGCCAAAAAACGGGCGCACAACATAAAGCTGTGTGCCTGCCGAGTCTGTTATATTTACAGCACAGAAGAATATTTATATATGATATGGCGGAGGGTTAACCCTCCGCCATACTTTCCCAATTCGGGAATTACCGTATTTCGGCGTGCCTGTCGGTTATATCTCCGCTTTCATCGTAATAATCGATATGCGTGCGGAATTCTCCGTTAGGCAAGCGCGAATAATCCGAACCCGTTTTTTGAGTACGGATTTCTCGCATTGTCGCGTTAAAATACTCGTTGCTCTGCAAAAAATCCGCTCCTCAAAAAATCGGCGGCCCAAAACGAGCGCAATTTTCGTGTGGATTTTTATGCGGAGGATGCGATAAGGCTTTCGCCTTCCGGGGTCAGCTTCATTCCCTTTTTTGAGCGTAAAAACAACGGGCAACCGAGTTCGGCTTCTAATTTTTTAATGGTTCGCGTCATATTCGGCTGATTATTTAACAGGAGCTTTGCCGCCTGCGACACATGTTTACCTGACGTTTTGCATGATATCAATGGTTTGCCGCAGTATATGACAACATCAAAATATCAGATATCCATTATTTTAGCATAAAAAAATACCCTTTAAAAGTCAAGTAATCACAATAAAGTTATATCTTACGATACTCATTATAAACATTACCCGTTTCAAGATCCTTACACAAAAACAGCCCGTCAGAAAGGGTCATATAGCTGTGGCAGCTTTGCTCTTTCGGTATTGATACAGATCCCGGATTCATGTAAATATAATTTCCGTGGTTGATGCATTTCGGCACATGTGTATGACCATGGAGCAGGATATCGCCGCACTTTAACGGCGGCAGGTGCTCCTCGTTATAAACATGTCCGTGGGTCGCAAAAATAAGGCTTTTGCCCACCGGTATTATTGAGTAATCTGCAAGCACAGGAAACGGAAGAACCATCTGATCGACCTCAGTGTCGCAGTTGCCCCGCACCGAAAACATCCTTACGTCCATTCCGGACAGTATTGATATAACCTCTTTGGGCGCATAGGCTCTCGGCAGATCGTTACGCGGACCGTGGTACAGAACGTCGCCGAGCAGAAGCAGGCAGTCGGCTCCTTCGCTTTTTACAGCCTCTGCCAGAAGTCCGCAATAATAGGCTGAGCCGTGAATGTCAGATGCAATAACAGTTTTCATAATTTTTATCTCACTTATATAATTTCCGGCTCATTAAGTTTACCTCTGATGGAACTGCGATATGCGCCGGGCGATATACCGAACTGCCTTTTAAAGCATCGCGAAAAATAATTGGGATCGGAAAATCCGCACAGAAGCGATATTTCCGAAATTTTAGTGTCACTTTGGGACAGCATGTTTTTTGCTTTTTCAAGTCTTGAAATATTGATATAATTTATAGGGCTAAGTCCGGTGACCGACTTGAATGTCCGGCAAAAATACGACCTGTCGTAGCCGAACATCCGGCTCAGCTTATCAAGCGTCAGCTCCTCGGTGAAATGCTCCGAGATGTATTGCGTTATCATTTTTAAACTTTTCATCCGAAATATTACTGGCGCTTTTTCTGTCAGACAGCATCTGTATAAAAGTCCCAGTATTTCGTATATTTTCGAGATGATAAGCACCGAGGAATACGAGTCGCCGTTTGTATACTCCTCAATAAGCCGATCCAGCGCCGATGTTATTCTTTTATCATCGGTTACCGGCAAGAATTCAACATGCTGGTCGGCAACGGGCGTTATCAATTTTTCGGTCGCACCGCATTTGTTGAAAAATTCCGAGACATCAAACATTATCGTCCTGTAAACAACGCCGTTTTCACCTGCCTTGCCCCAATGAATCCGGCAAGGAGGAATTATGGCAACACAGCCTTCACGTACTACGACTTCCCTGCCGCCGATCCTCGCGGTCATTGAGCCTGAAATGACATAATTAAGCTCCATTCTTTCATGCCAGTGAGCTGTAAAGCAGACCGAATTAGGCGCCTTCGGCAGCAGATTCAGCACATTAACGGCACTGTCATTGCTTATCGCAAACAGCAATTCCTTTTTACTGTCAAGATACAAAACAGCCACCACCATGTCAATATTGTACTAATAGTCGTCAAAAACATTCTACCATTTTTCTACAATGCTATGCTATCATAAAACAAGAGTAAATGCAAGTGATTTTAGGAGGTATATAATGAATATAGGCGTTTGCATAGATTTTCATGAAATCGATGAAATGTCAAAAAAATTCAGCGATCTGAAAAATGAGGGTTTTGACAACTGCCAGCTCATATGCTGGAAGCCTGCACTTTTCACAAAGGAAAATGCTGATATTATCAATAAGCTTACTGCTGAAAACGGAATAACCATATCCGCTTTCTGGTGCGGCTGGGAAGGTCCCTGCGTCTGGAATTTTTACGACGGTCCCAAAACGATAGGGCTTGTACCGCAGGAATACAGCGAACAGCGCATTAAAAATCTTTGCGACGGTGGTGATTTTGCCACAATGCTCGGTGTAAAGAATGTTGTCACACATATGGGCTTTATTCCTGAGGATCCAAACGATCCTAAATTTGCGCCCTTGTGCGAGTCGGTAAAAAAGGTTGCCGACCACCTGGCTTTAAACGGTCAGTACCTGCTGTTTGAGACCGGTCAGGAAACTCCGGTAACAATGCTGCGCTGCTTTGGGGAAACGGGTGCTCCCAACCTCGGCGTAAACCTCGACACAGCAAATCCGATACTTTACGGCAAGGCAAACCCTGTTGATGCGCTCGACGTTTTCGGCAAGCATGTAATGAACATTCACGCTAAGGACGGTCTCTACCCTACCGAGGGCAAAAACTTAGGCAAAGAAGTCAGAATCGGCGAAGGCAAGGTCGATTTCAACGCCCTTTTCAAAAAGCTGCACGAGCTTGGGTATAACGGATATGTAACGATAGAGCATGAAATAACAGGTCCAAAACAGATTGAGGACATTCGCCACGCTAAAATATACCTTAAGGATATTATAAACAATATATACGGGAGTGATACGGTATGTTAAAAGTTGCACTTGTAGGTGTAGGAGGAATAAGCGCCTCCCATATTTCAGCGTGGGACAAGATGGATGACGCCGAGCTTCTGGCTCTCTGCGATATCCGCCCCGAAAGAATGGAAAAATTCAAAGATACAAAGCGCTGCTACACAGATTTTGATGAGATGCTTAAAAAAGAGCAGATAGATATTCTCGATATCTGCCTGCCGACATATCTGCATGCAGATTTTTCTGTCAAGGCAATGGACAAAGGCATAAACGTAATATGTGAAAAGCCGGTGTCTTTGAATCATAACGACGTAGCGCGCGTGTACGGTGCTGCAAAGCGCAACAATGTAAAGTACATGATCGCACAGGTGCTGCGTTTCTGGCCGGAATATGAAGTCATCAAAAAGATATATGACGAAGGCACATACGGCAAGCTGCTTGCCGGCTCGATGAGAAGGCTCGGCTGCCGCCCGAAGTGGAGCTGGGACGGTTGGATGAGCGACGAAAAGCGCAGCGGTCTTGTACCCTTCGACCTGCATATACATGATCTTGATTTTATTGTATATGCTTTCGGAAAGCCTAAAAAGTTCAGCGACCGCAGAACAAAGAACGGACTGCAGGATTATATATCGGCTACATATGAATACGACGATTTCTTTATAAACGCTGAAGCCTCATGGTTCGATTCTCCCTATCCGTTTGCCGCCGATTTCCGCTTCCAGTTTGAAAAGGCTGTGGCGCTTTGGGAAAACGGTGTGCTCAAGATATTTGAGCAAGATGGCAATATTATAACTCCTGTATCCGACAGCGGCGACGCCGATAACGGCAGCATCGGATTGCCCAAAAGCAACGCATATGCCAATGAAATCAGATATTTTGCGGACTGCGTAAAGGCTGATAAATTCCCCGATAAGGTAAAGCCCGAACAGCTCGAAGCAGTGCTCGACATACTGTATGAGCTTTAATTAAAGAATAACCAAAAAGAAAGACGGCTATTTCACCCTCGCCTTTTGCTTTATGCTCTTTTCTTCTTATTCTTTTCATATTCCGCTTTCCAAGCGGCAAACTCCTCCTGTCCCTCTTTGGAAAGGAAAAATTCGCGAATATGCGGCAGCATTGTGCGAGCAATGGCTTCAAGAATATTATCCGGAATCTCCGATGTTCCGAAACGGTTTCCTAATATTCTGTATTTGACACGAACAAATAGTTGTTTAAGAATGTTGCCGTATTGCAGATTGTAAATGTCACTCCAATACGGAATCAGCTGTTTTTTGAGTTCATTATTGTTCACCCAAACGGTATACCGGCAATTGTCCCCGAGGATTTATTCAACCGTGTGCAGGAGCGTATGGCGGCAAACAAAAAAGCCCCGGCTAAACATAAAGCCGAGGACGAATACCTGCTGACAACAAAGCTGTTTTGCGGAAAGTGCCAATGCTATATGGTCGGTGAAAGCGGAACAGGCAGGAACAAGGTTCACCGTTATTACAAATGTGCAAGCGTCAAAAATCACAAGGGCTGTGACAAGAAAACAGTTAAAAAAGAATGGATTGAAAATCTTGTGATTAAGCAGATCAAGAAGTTGATTTTTGACGATGAACTGATTGAGAAACTTGCCGATACGGTAATGAAATTGCAAAGCAAGGAAAACACCGCACTGCCGCTGCTCAAAAAGCGTTTTGCCAATACGCAAAAATCCATTGATAATATGCTTGACGCTATTCAGCAAGGTATTTTAACCGCCTCTACAAAAGAACGGCTCGAAAGCCTTGAAAAGCAAAAAAGCGAACTTTCCGTTCAGATTATCAAAGAAGAAATGGCAAAGCCAACGCTTTCCCGTGAACAAATTATTTTCTGGTTTCATCGGTTCAGAAAGCTTAATACCAAGAAGCTTGACCACCGTCGCAGGCTGATTGACAGCTTTGTCAATGCGATTTTCCTTTATGACGACAGGATTATGTTTACATTCAACTACAAAGACGGCACTAAAACAATCAATTTCACCGAGCTTGAAAAATCGGGCTTGGGTTCGGATATTACTGCACTCGCTGCACCACCGCTCAAAGCCTTTATTTATGCGGCTTTGAGCGTTTTTTTGTTCAAAATTTTAACTGAAATTACTTGTCACAAGCCAAAAAACGGGCGCACAACATAAAGCTGTGTGCCTGCCGGGTCTGTTATATTTACAGCACAGAAGAATATTTATATATGATATGGCGGAGGGTTAACCCTCCGCCATACTTTCCCAATTCGGGAAATACCGTATTTCGGCGTACCTGTCGGTTATATCTCCGCTTTCATCGTAGTAGTCGATATGCGTGCGGAATTCTCCGTTAGGCAAGCGCGAATAATCCGAACCCGTTTTTTGAGTACGGATTTCTCGCATTGTCGCGTTAAAATACTCGTTGCTCTGCAAAAAATCCGCTCCTCAAAAAATCGGCGGCCCAAAACAAGCGCAATTTTCGTGTGGATTTTTATGCGGAGGATGCGATAAGGCTTTCGCCTTATAAAGACGACAAGTGAAAATACGCCGAAAATATGCCGTTTTGGGCGGGTCAGGATTATTCTCGCTTGCCTAAGCGTTATTTGAATATCAAGCTTTCCATTTTTTTCGTATATAGCGATCTCATCCACCAACATCCTGAGATGCGTATCGCTTATCGCACCGTCTGCTATAATACCGTCAAGCAGCTCTACGCTTTTCTTCATTTGCTTTTTGCGTTCCTTTACGGTGGTTTCAATATCCTTCATCTGAACAAAATCATAAACGGAATTACTGATTTCCGCATTCCCGGATCATCCGTTCCAACTCTTTGGCAGCCACACTGAGCGGCTGTCCTTTTCTTTTTATTATAACAATACTCCGTTTCGGAATTTTTTCTTCAAGTTTAATGCGGCATATGCTGTCACCCTCTCTTAAAAATTCCTCAGGAACAAAACCTATACCCAGATCGGCCTCAACCATGGGAAGAATTTGATCGGCGGTGAATGCCTCAATGTCAGGCTTGTACGGAAGACCGTGCGCGGTAAAAAGCGCTGAATAAAACTCAAAGGATTTTGTATCCTTGCCAAGCGAAATCAGCGGAAAATTTATAAGCTCCGAAAGAGATATTTGTTTGTCCGCAAGCTCTTTAAAATACGGCGAACAGACGGCAACCTCGGTTATCGGTCTTACAACTGTTTCTATCAGTGAGGCGGTGTGTACGGTAGGCGTGGTAACGACAGCAATATCTGCCGACCCGTCCTTGAGAGCGCCGATAGCCTGCGGCGTAGAATGGTTACTGATACGGATGTGAATGCCGGGATACAAAATGCGGTATTTTTTAAGCACGGGTAAAAGCAGGCAACGCAGCGCTACCTCACTGGCAGCAATATATACCGTTCCGTTTTGAAGGTTGCGGTTTTCCGTAAGCTCCGCCTCGCCCGCGTCTATATGCTCCATGGCAATTCGGATATGCTCATAAAGTCTTTCGCCTTCCGGAGTCAGTTTCATTCCCTTTTTTGAGCGCAAAAACAACGGGCAGCCGAGTTCGGCTTCTAATTTTTTAATGGTCCGCGTCATATTCGGCTGATTATTTAACAGAAGTTTTGCCGCCTGCGACACATTTCCGTATTTTGCTACATAATAAAAAATACGGTAATAATCATAGCTTATATACATTACAAATTTCTCCCTTTATATATGTCACAAAGATATTATATATATATCTAACATACATTTTACACATACATTACAGTGCATTATAATATATTCGTCACCGAAAGTCAAGGAGTGATAAAATGAACTTTTACGAAGCTGATTTGTATACATTGGTATCGGAAAAAGAGAAATGCGAAAAGGAGCTTGAAGAAATTGCCGAAAATGGACTTTCACTTGACCTCTCTCGCGGAAAGCCTTCTGCCGAGCAACTCGCCCTTTCGCTTCCTATGCTTGATGTATTAGATCATAGAAGTATTTTAGACAGTGAAAACGGTATGGATTGCAGGAATTACGGCGGTCCTGACGGAATTCCGGAAGCAAGGCGTTTACTGGCGCATATGATGGGAACGCATGTAATGCACACGCTTGTCGGAGGAAACAGCAGCTTAACGCTGATGTATCAGCTTATAAGCCACGGTATGACGGATGGCATTTGCGGCGGCAGACCGTGGCAGGAGATTAAAAATCGCAAATTTTTATGTCCTGTCCCCGGATATGACCGTCATTTTGCTATCACAGAGCATTTCGGCTTTGAACTGATTCCCGTGGAGATGAATGACGACGGACCCGATATGGATATGGTAGAAAAACTAATAAAAGACCCGGGCGTCAAGGGAATTTGGTGTGTGCCTAAGTATCAAAACCCGACTGGCATTGTTTTCAGCGATACGGTTGTCCGGCGTTTTGCAAGGCTGAAGCCTGCGGCAGAAGATTTCCGAATATTTTGGGATAACGCCTATTGCGTACACTGTTTTGACGGTGAATGCGCTGAGATCCCGGATATAATCAAGGAGTGTGAAAAGGCGGGGAATGCCGATCTTGTTTATGAGTTCTGCTCAACAAGCAAAGTTACTTTCCCGGGTTCGGGAATTTCCGCGGTGGCGGCAAGTCCCGCCAATCTCATTGATATTCGCTCGTTTATGTATTTTGCCACCATCGGTCCCGATAAAATAAACCAATTGCGGCACGCGCGCTTTTTTAAGGGCAGTGCGGGGCTTAAGGCTCATATGAAAAAACACGCGGATATTTTAAAGCCTAAATTTGACGCGGTATACAAAACACTTGAAAAGGAACTCGGAGACACAGGTATTGCCGATTGGACAACTCCTACCGGCGGATATTTCCTTTCCCTTAATACGATGCCGGGATGCGCCAAAGCTGTTGTGAAGATGTGCGAAAAATACGGTGTGAAATTTACACCTGCCGGTTCCGCATATCCGCACGGATATGACCCGGAAGACAGAAATATAAGATTGGCGCCTTCTTTCGCCACTGTACGGGAGATTACGGAAGCTATCAAAGTTTTGTGCCTTTGCACCAAGCTTATCAGTATAAAAGCAATTATGAAAGTAAGGTCTTAAAAAATGAAATCGGTTTTGGAAATTATTATGGTCGCAATGCTCGACTCGGCAATGCTTATCCTGCTTTTAAATACTCTTAAAAGACCATGCGCCGAAAAAAAGGACAGCCGTTTCGTATCGGTAGCATTCGCCGTCGGATTTGCGCTCGGCGTCGTCGGAAAATGTCTTGAGAAATGCAGTATTGCCGCTATAATATTATACGCGCTCGGTTTTATGCTTGCCTATACTGTTTTTCTTTTCACCTTCCCGGAAAAGAGGAAGCGTAATGAAAACCGTTAAACCTTTTCACGGGCAAATGTCGGACAGCTTCAGGGCGGCGGTTTTTATAATTTTGTCCGGAGGCTTTCAGGACGCATACACATATACTTGCCGCGGTGAAGTGTTTGCCAATGCGCAAACAGGAAATATAGTATTGCTCAGCACCGCGCTTTTTCAACAGGAATGGTCTACGGTTTTTAAATATCTTATTCCGGTTGTTTCTTTTCTTATAGGCACGGCAGTTGCGGAATGTATACATATGCGCCTCAAACATTATGAAAAATTTCACTGGCGGCAAATTATTCTTCTTTTTGAAATCATCCTGCTTTTTACAGTCGGATTTCTGCCGCCCGCTATTGAACCGCTCGCTAACGCATTGGTATCCTTTGTCTGCGCTATGCAGGTGCAGACCTTTCATAAAGTACGCGGTCATGCTTATGCCAGCACAATGTGTATCGGAAACCTGAGAGCCGGAACTGAAGCTTTGTGTGCGTATTTTCGTGTGCGTGACAAGGAAATTTTATGGAAAGCCATCACATATTTCGGTGTGATTTTGGTATTCGGATTCGGTGCGGGGCTGGGCAGTGTTCTGACGCTGGCACTTGGATGCAAAGCAATTTGGCTGTGCTGTGTTTTGCTTTCTGTCAGCTTTGTTATGATGTTTGTACCCGAAAAATAAAAACGAGGTGTTATGTATGTTATCAGCAGTTGTAGGAATTAACTGGGGCGACGAAGGAAAAGGTCGAATGGTTGATTTGCTTTGCCGAAATTTTGATATTGTTTGCCGTTTTCAGGGCGGAAACAACGCCGGTCATACGGTTGTCAACGAAAAGGGCAAATTTGTGTTAAATCTGCTGCCGAGCGGTATTTTGCAGGACGGTACGATCAATGTGCTCGGCGGCGGCACGGTTATAGATATCGAGCATTTGGTGAATGAGATTGCGGCGCTTAGAAAAGCGGGCATTACCGTCACGCCGGAAAATCTGAAAATCAGCGACAGAGCCACGATCTGTATGCCGTATCACCGTCTGCAGGACTGTCTTGAGGAAGACAGACTTGCCGAAAATAAATTCGGCTCCACTCGGCGCGGTATAGGTCCTGTCTATTCCGACAAATATATGAAAAAGACAATCCGTATGGGTGATTTAAAAAGGCTTACCGACATCAGACAGCATATTGCGGATATTGTTGAGTGGAAAAACCTGATGATTGTCGGAGGTTACGGCAAATCGAAAATAGAGACGCAATCGGTAATGAATTGGCTGTATACCTACGGTGATCCGCTGAAGCCCTTTATCTGTAACACAACAAAATATTTAAGCGACGCGGTCTCCGCGGAAAAGCAAATTTTGTTTGAGGCGCAGCTCGGGGCCTTGCGTGATATAGATATGGGCATTTATCCGTATACCTCGTCCTCAAACAGCCTTGCCGCCTATGCTCCCATAGGAGCAGGTATTCCGGGGGAAAAGCTGGACGAAGTGATCGGAATTATGAAGGCTTATTCCACTTGCGTCGGCGAAGGACCGTTTACCTGTGAACTGTTCGGAGAAGACGGCGAAGCCCTTAGAAAAGCCGGCAACGAATACGGCGCGGCAACCGGTCGCCCGAGGCGCGTCGGCGGCTTTGACGCGGTTGCCTCCCGTTACGGAGTAATGGTTCAGGGCGCCGACAAAATTGCTCTTACAAAGCTTGATGTTCTTTCTTATCTTGATAAAATCCCTGTCTGTGTGGCTTATGAGGCGGACAGTAAAAGAATTAACGATTTTCCGTCCGGTGATCTGCTTTATAAGGCAAAGCCGGTTTATGAATATTTAGACGGTTGGAAACAGGATATTTCTCATTGCCGCCGCTACACCGAGTTGCCCGAAAACGCCAGAAAATATATAGAATATATCGAGCAACAGATTGGCTGTACGGTCAATTATATCTCTGTCGGAGCCGAAAGAGAGCAGATTATTATAAGGTGAAGGAGGGATGCATATGAGCAAAAAGAAACATACTGTTTTTATCATCGTTTGGATTGCCTTATTGGCGATTACACTGACAGCCGCGTTTTTAACCGCCGGCGGCGGGGATAAGGAATCCATTAAGGCGGTTATGCGCGACGCCGTATTGCACGGCGACAATAAAATCAGTCTTTTGGGGATTAAAAATGTAAATCCGGCATTTATTTCCGCGATAACGGTTTCGTGCGTGCTGCTGCTTTTTGCGGCAATCATACGGATATTTGTGATACCGCGCTTTAAGATGGTACCCGGCAAATTTCAACTGTTGCTTGAAGAGCTTGTAGGCTTTTTTGACAACCTTGCAAAAACCAACAGCCCACACCGCAATACTTTTTTGGGCGGATATGTTTTTGCCGCCGGCGTTTATATCTTTATCGGAACTTTGTTTGAGCTTTTCGGGTTTCAGGCAATCACCGTCGGCGGTTTATCGGTGGTGTTACCGGCGCCGCTTTCGGACATTAACGCCGCAATCGCGCTCGGCTGTCTTTCTTATCTTGTTATTATGTCCGGCGGTATTGCGGGCAACGGCGTTAAAGGTATAGGCCTTACACTTAAGGATTTTTCCTTGCCTATATCAATGAGCTTCCGTCTTTTCGGTGCATTGCTCAGCGGATTGCTTGTGACCGAGCTTGTTTATTATTACATAAACCTGAGCTTTGTTTTGCCGGTTGCCGTCGGCGTGATGTTCACACTGCTGCACGCGCTTATTCAAACCTATGTTCTTACAATGCTGACAGCCCTGTTTTACGGTGAAGTTACAGAGCCGTCGAAAAAGAAAATTAAAAAGTAAATTATTTTACGGAGGAAAAAATTATGAAAAAGTCAACAAAAAGAATTATTGCTATGGGTATTCTTGCACTGATTATCTGCGCCTTTTGCAGCTTTACCGCATTTGCGGCGTCGGATGATCCAACAGCCGCGGAAACTACTGCCGCGGTAGCAACTCAAACCGCCGATAGTTCCACCGGGAACAAAGCCGTTGCCGCCGCAGTCTGCGTAGGACTTGCTGCAGCAGCAGCCGCAATAGGTATGGGTATTGCCATTGCAAAATCCTCCGAAGGCATTTCGCGCCAGCCCGAAGCCGCAGGCAGTATCCGTACAAGCTTAATGCTCGGACTTGTATTTATTGAAACTGCTATCATTTATGCTCTTATCATCGCTATCTTGATTATTTTCGTCCTGTAAGGGGGATACCGGAATGGGTGTACCGTTAAATATTGATTGGCAGCAAATACTTCTGCATTTATTCAATTTTTTAATACTTGCGGGCGGTCTTTATTTACTGCTTTATAAGCCCGTAAAGGCTTTTATGGAAAAACGCAGAAATTATTATGCCGACATGGACAGTAAGGCAAATGCGGAAAGAGCCGTGGCTCAAAAGGAAAAAATGCAGTACGAAGAAAGCCTTAAAGCCGCGGAGGCTGAAATTGCGGAAATGAAAGAAAAAGCTATGGAGTCCGCAAAAGAATCCGCAAATGAATATATAGAGGACGCAAAAAACAGGAGACAGGAAATACTGCTGAAAGCAAAAGCGGAAGCGCAGGCGGAAAAAGAAAGAATTTTTGCTAAGGCGAATTCCGAAATCGAGGCAATGGTTTCTGCCGCCATTGATAAAATGCTTGTTTCCGAAAACACTGACCCTCTTGACGAATTTCTTGACAGGGCGGAAAAGGAGGACTAATCTATGACCGATCACGAAATCAGAAAAATAGAGGTCTGTGCCTACCTATACAGTGCCAAGGAACCCACGGAGAAACAAAAGGAAAGACTTTGCAAATACCTTGAAAAAAAGTGCGGCAAGTCGGTTGAGGTTATATGGAAACAGGACGACAGTGTAAACGACGGCTTTCGCATTGAACTCGGAACCGCCGTTTATAAGTGGAATCTTGATGAAATATATGACTGGAGCCCCGAGGGGAAAAGCCGTCAGTTAAAAGAAAAAATTGCCAAGACGGTACATTCTTCAGGTGATGTTATGCCGCTTATACGGCAGGCAATGGACGAATTTGAGGCTGTACCTTACGCAGATGAAGTAGGTACTGTATTAACCGTGGGGGACGGCATTGCAACGCTCAGCGGGCTCAGCGGCGCCGAATACGGCGAAATAGTGCTGTTTGAATGCGGCATTAAGGGTATGATACTTGATCTGCAGGAAAACGAGATAGGCTGCGTTGTTTTCGGCGATGAAGGCGAAATTGTTGAGGGCAGCGTCGTTCGCCGCACCAAAAAGACCGCAGGTATTCCGGTAGGAGACGGATTTTTGGGGCGTGTTATCGACGCGTTGGGTCAACCTATCGACAATGAAGGCGAGATTTCAGCCGAAGATTACTATCCTATTGAAAAACCTGCTCCCGGTATTATAGAACGCCAACCCGTAAATAAGCCTATGGAAACGGGGCTTCTTGCCATTGATTCAATGTTCCCGATAGGCCGCGGACAGCGTGAGCTTATAATAGGCGACCGTCAGACGGGTAAAACCGCCATCGCGCTTGATACCATACTCAACCAAAAGGGCAAAAATACGGTTTGCATTTATGTGGCTATCGGTCAAAAGGCGTCTTCGGTGGCACAGCTTACTGAAACCCTGCGCCGCCGCGGCGCACTCGAATATACCGCAGTTGTAGCCGCAACGGCAAGCGATTCGGCAACGCTGCAATATATCGCCCCGTATGCCGGCTGCGCTATGGGTGAGTATTTTATGCACAAGGGGCAGGATGTGCTTATAGTATATGACGATCTTTCAAAGCACGCCATTGCTTACCGCACATTAAGCTTATTGCTTGAACGCTCTCCCGGGCGTGAAGCTTATCCGGGCGATGTATTCTATCTTCATTCAAGACTTTTGGAACGCTCGGCGCATTTATCCGAGGATCTCGGCGGCGGCAGTATGACGGCGTTGCCTATTGTTGAAACGCAGGAGGGCGATGTGTCGGCGTATATCCCGACAAACATAATTTCCATAACCGACGGACAGATATTTTTGGAAAGCGATCTCTTTCACGCGGGACAGCGGCCTGCCGTTAATGTCGGACTTTCTGTTTCCCGTGTGGGGGGAGCCGCACAGACAAAGGCTATGAAAAAGGCTGCCGGCGCTATCCGTCTTGACCTTGCTCAATACCGTGAAATGGAAGTGTTTATGCAGTTCTCAAGCGATCTTGATGAAATGACCAAACGGCAACTGCGCTACGGTCAGGGGCTTATGCGCCTGCTCCGTCAGCAGCAATATCACCCTTACAGTCAGCACGAACAGGTAATTTTACTTACGGCGGCGCTCGGCCATATCTTTACCGATGTTAAAACAGATGAAATACCGTCTGTCAGCCGTAATATGCTTGACGCGGCGAAGGTTCAGATACCCGATATTTGCGAGAAGATTGACCGCACGGGTCAAACCGACGACGGCGACCGCAAGACGATACTTGAGTTTGCAAAAAAATTCGTAAGCGATGCCGAAAGGTAAGGCGTGAGATATGGCAAATACAAAAGAACTGAAAGACCGTATTAAAAGCGTGCGCGATACGCAAAAAATAACAAACGCAATGTATCTTATAGCCTCCACCAAAATGCGTAAGGCAAAATCCGAGCTTGATAAAACAAGACCGTATTTTGACGCTATGAAAAGCGAAATAAAGCGTATTTTCCGCACGGTTAAGGATGTAAAAAGCCGATACTTTTATCCTGACGAGGGCGAACCCGTGCTGAACGGCACCTATGCCTGTCTTGTAATTACGGCAGATAAGGGTCTTGCGGGAATGTATAATCAAAATGTGCTTAAAGAGGCTGAAAAAATGAGGGCTGAGCATCCCGACACAAAGTTTTTTGTCGTCGGCGAATACGGCAGGCAATATTTTACACGCCATAAAATACCTGTTGCGCGCAGTTTTCTTTATACGGCGCAGAATCCGACCATGCAGCGTGCCCGTGAAATCAGTGAGATTCTGCTTGAGCTTTTTGATAAAGGGCGGGTACAAAAAATATTTGTAATTTATACGGATATGAAAAACGGAATGACGGAGGAACCGAAAACCGAACGCCTTTTACCGTTTCACCGTAAAGTTTTTGCGTCCAATCAAACAGAAAAGCAGGTTAAAACCCCGTTTGAATTTACTCCGTCGGTAGAAAAAGTGCTTGATAATATTATTCCGAGCTATGTTTCGGGGTATATTTACAGTGCGCTTGTCGACAGTTTTTGCAGTGAGCAAAACGCGCGTATGTCCGCTATGAATTCAGCGGGGCAAAACGCCGAGAAGATACTTTCTTCACTTTCGGTGGAGTACAACAGACTGCGACAGGCGGCAATAACCGGGGAGATAACCGAAATATCTTCGGGCGCTAAAGCACAGAAACATAAAATTAAAAGAAAACAACAGGAGGTGTGCGCTCTGTGAGCGAAACATACGGAAAAATAACGGCAATTTCTGGTCCGGTTATAGACTGTGAATTTCCGAAAGGCCGTCTGCCGAAAATTAAAGAGGCACTGAGCGTTACCGTTAAAGGCGAAAAACGCGTTATGGAGGTCGCCCAGCATATCGGAAAGGACAGAGTACGCTGTATTCTTTTGGGCGCAAGTGAAAATTTGTCGCGCGGTATGACGGTAGTGGCAAACGGAAAGGGTATTTCCGTTCCGGTGGGTGAAAAAACGCTCGGAAGAATGTTCAATGTTTTGGGCGAGCCGATAGACGGCGAAACGCCGCTGCCGCAAGATACGGAAAAATGGGAGATACACCGCAAAGCGCCGAGCTTTGCCGAACAGCGCCCCGCGGCTGAAATACTTGAAACGGGCATTAAGGTCATAGACCTTTTGGAGCCCTATCCGAAGGGCGGTAAGATCGGTCTGTTCGGAGGCGCGGGAGTCGGTAAGACCGTGCTGATACAGGAGCTTATACATAATGTTGCTATGGAGCACGGCGGTTATTCGGTGTTTACGGGCGTCGGCGAGCGCAGCCGCGAGGGCAACGATTTGTGGAATGAAATGCGCGAAAGCGGAGTTTCCGATAAAACCGCGCTTGTGTTCGGGCAAATGAACGAATCGCCCGGAGTGCGTATGCGCGTGGCGCTTTCGGGTCTTACTATGGCGGAATACTTCCGCGATACGGCAGGCAAGGATGTACTGCTGTTCATCGATAACATTTTCCGTTTTGTGCAGGCAGGCAGCGAGGTTTCAACATTGCTCGGCCGTATGCCGTCGGCAGTCGGATATCAGCCCACGCTTGCCGAGGAAATGGGCTCATTGCAGGAACGCATAACATCAACAAAAAACGGCTCGGTCACTTCCGTTCAGGCGGTTTATGTGCCGGCTGACGATCTTACCGATCCGGCACCTGCCACAACATTTACTCATCTTGACGCCACCACTGTTTTAAGCCGTAAAATTGCCGAACAGGGTATTTACCCGGCGGTTGATCCGCTTGCCTCAACTTCAAGAATTTTGGAAGCGGATGTGGTGGGAGAAGAACATTACAGCGTTGCGCGCCGTGTGCAGGAAATTTTGCAAAAATATAACGAATTGCAGGACATCATCGCTATTCTCGGTATGGATGAATTAAGCGAGGAGGATAGGCGGGTTGTAGCCCGTGCCAGAAAAATTCAGCGTTTTTTGGCACAGCCTACACATGTTGCCGAAAAATTTACGGGCATACCCGGAGTTTATGTTCCTTTAAGCGAAACGGTACGCGGATTTAAGATGATTCTTGACGGCGAGATGGACGAATACCCGGAAGCTGCATTTTATAATGTGGGTACGATTGACGATGTGAAGCTCCGTGCCGATGAGCTGAAAAAGGAAGAAAGCATATGAGCAGCTTTAATGTGCATATTTTGGCGGCGTCTCACACATTTTATGAAGGAAAGTGCGAATCCTTAGTTGTCCCGACGCTGCACGGACAGTACGGAATTATGGCGGGTCACTGCAATACCATAAGCGCCGTTGTCCCGGGTAAAATGGAATATCACATTCCGGGTGAAACGGTAAAGATCGCCGCAGTGTCATCGGGACTTGTGAAAATTGAAAACAACGAGGTGCTTGTGCTTGTTGACAGTGCAGAGCGCCCGGAAGACATTGACGCACTTAAAGCAAAGCAGGCGGCAGACGCCGCAAAAGAGGCTATGCTGCAAAAGCAGAGCATACGCGAATACCATACCGCGCAGATGACTTTGGCTCGCGCGGTTGCTCGCCTGCGAGTTAAAAACAGCAGCGAGCAGTAAAGACTCATCCTGCTGAATACCTCGAAACAGGTGATAACAGTAATATTGTTGTTTGCACTTTTACACTTCACCGAGGCGGCGTTACCGTAAGGTTAATATTTTCGAAAGGAAGTGCAGGTTCAATTCCTGTTGCCCGAACCAGTCAAGTGCCTTAACACGCGGATACGTAGTTAAGGCACTTTTTTTACTTTTAAAAAGCCAATGTGTTTAGGCAAGCAAAATTTTAAATTTCTTCCGTTTCATAGAATCTAAAAAGCTCCCGTAACCTTAAAGATTACGGGAGTAAAAACTATCTGAATATCAATTTGCCAACCGACTAATATCTCCGTTTTAAAAACAGATAAAGCGGTACGGAAAATCGGATTTTTTGCCTTTCCTCACGGCTTGCAAGATGCTTTATTATTATAAGTGCCGAGATAATTCCCATTCCGGTTTTTATACCGAACGGCTCTACCGCAAAAAACGCAATTACCGTTACAAGCGTATAAGCTGTGATACTGCGGTAATAGTTTGGCGAGACAACAACGGCAACCGAAAGAGTAATATAAACCCCTGCAAGTATAAGCACGGGAACAGCATAAGGAAGAAGCCCCAACAGACAACCGAACGATACCGCTATGCCCTTTCCGCCTGTGAAATGATAAAACACCGAATAATTATGACCGAGTATCGGTGCCGCCATAACAAGAGCTGTGCCCGGACCGGCATTTTTTGTCAAATAAAGATAGAGAAAAACAGGTATGAACCCTTTAAACAGATCTCCTACAAGTGTAAGGGTGCCGCAAAAGAAACCGCCGCAGGTAAAAGCGTTTGCGGTGCCGGGGTTTTTGTCCTTGCTTTTGCCTATTATATCCTTATTTAAAAGCGAACCGTAAATGCGGGCAAACAAAATACTGCCGGAAAAATAGCCGAACGCAAAAAAAGCAAATGTCAAAAGCAAAAAAATCACCGTCCAACCAAGAGTATACTCTTATTTAAACCCGTTGTCAAACACATTATTTTATATCAATAAGCTCCGAGAGCGCAAATGAATATATTGCCTTTTGCTTGACCTTTTTTTCAAAAATCTTTTGGCACGCTGCGGCATAAATCGAAAGCTGTTCGCCGTAAGCCTCTCTTAGCTGTTCGGGGTCGTCCGTTCTGTCGGTTTTAAAATCAAGAACAACTATTCCGTCATCTTCCTCAAACAGAAGATCCACCGCACCCTGCACGATTACCGTTTCATTATCAAAACGGCTGTCAAGCGAAGGGTCTATCCGTTTTACCGGAAGTTCGGTCAAAAACCGCATCTCACGCTGAACATTTTGGGATCTTTTTATTCGGCTGAATATTTCACTTGAAAAGAAGTTGCTAAGCATTTCCCTTGAAACGGCGTTTGCTTCCCTCTCGGTAATATACTGCCATTCATACAGGCGTTCAATTTCTTCTTCTATGTTATCCACATTGCCGAAATTTATAAATTCCATAATTTTGTGCATAGCCGTTCCCCGTTCCGTGGCGGTGATACCTCCGCCGCACATAAACGAGGGCTTTGCGGAAAAAGCAAATTTATCGCTCTCGGCTTTATTAGCAAGTGCGGAAACTGAGCTTTTTGACTCTATCCCGAAAAGCGGAGCGTATGGATATTCGTATGAAATCATTTTTTTAAGCTCTGCCGCAAGCCTTTCATCGGGCAAAAACTGTGTTTCGGGCGTTTCGGCTTCGCCGTCTTTTTCTTTAGGCTCGGTAATATTAATTTCAATACGGCTGTCTGTCGATATCGGAATAATCCCGTTATTTTCCGCCCTTAGAACAGAGCCGTCGGGATGTAAAAGCAATGCCGAAATAAGCCATTTTGCATACGAACGCTGTCTTAAAAACACCTCGTCCGCCGCGCCCGATGCCGCAGATAATTCATATGCCGTTTCCGTCACAGTTTTTTCAGCGTCGTTGAACGATGCGGTAAACAGCAGCTTATCCTGTGTTCTTGTCATAGCAACATACAGAAGCCTCAATTCTTCCTCGGCGGAACGCCTGCGTATATCGCTGACTATAATTTCCCTGCCTACGGTTGTTTTTTTAACCTTTTCGGTCTCGTCATAATATGAAAAACCGATTCCGAGTTCTGAACTGTATATTGCTTTTGAGCGTGCGTCGGCGTCGTTAAAGAGCGCAGAGGTATCCGCTATAATGCAAACCGGGAATTGCAGTCCCTTTGAAGCGTGTATGCTCATAATTTTTACACTGTCCGTTCCCGAGGTGACTGCCGCCGATTTCATACCGTGTTGTGACTGCTTAAGTATGTATTTTACAAATCCGCCTATACTGCCTGAATTGTCCTCATCATATTGCTCGGCATAGCTTATAAGCAAAAGAAGATTGTTTCTGCGGCGAAGACCGTCTTCTCCCGCTGACGCAATATTAAGATAATCGGTTTTTGTAAGCAGGTCCGACACAAATTTCGCAAGCGGACAGGTAACAGCCGAAAGACGGTATTTTCCGAGTGCGGACATTACCTCTGCCGCTTTTTCAAAGCCGTTTTCGGCTGCGAAAACCAACGCCGAGTAAAGACTTCCAGAGCGTTTGCCTATCCTGAGCTTTGCTGTCTCGTCAGCGGTAAATCCAAATATAGGAGACATTAAAACCGTCAGCAGCTCCACATCGGAGTCGGGATTATCAATAACCTTAAGCAAGCTTAAAAATACAGATATTTCCTTAGCTTCAGCATATCCCTCAACGCTGTATTCGGCAGGAACGCCGTTTTTTCTTAACTCCTTGGCAATAACCGGCGCCTTATTCTTTGCGTTACGCAAAAGAATTGTAAAATCGGAATACCGCGCGGTTCTGAGCGTATTGTCATCATCCTTTATACACTCGCCCGAATTTACGGTTTCATTTATAAATTCCGCTATATGCGCGGCTTCTGCAACCAAGCGCTCCTCTGCCGTACCTTTGATACTTAAAATATCAAACCGAACAGATGCAGTATCGGTTTTAGGATATACCGCCGCAGGGATAAGCTTCTCCTCATCGTTATATATAATACTGCCCGTTTTCTCGGTCATCATATTACAAAAGAAGAAGTTTACAAAGCCGCAAACCTCCGGCTTACAGCGGAAGTTGGCACCTAAAATGATTTTTTTAGTCTCATTTTCCCCTGCCGTTAAAACCGGAACGGCGGAATTTTTCTTTTTTAAGAAATTTTCGGGATTGGCTCCCCTGAAACCGTAAATACTCTGTTTTACATCTCCTACCGCAAAAAGCTTTTTGCCGCTGTCCGACAGTATATAAAAAAGTGTATCCTGCAAATCGTTCGTGTCCTGATATTCGTCAACCATTACCTCGTCATAATAGGATATAAGCTCCTCCGCACCGCCGCCTGTTAAAAGCTTAAGCGCCAGATGCTCGGTATTGTGAAAGGTGAATGTATTGCGCTTTGAATATTCTGCAAAAAGCCGTTTGTCAAATTCGGTAAGTATATCGGACAGTAAGCCGACAGGCTCGTTTAGCTCCGATAATTGCTCCGAAATTTCTTTTGAATCCGCATAGAAGATTTTAAGCAGAGCCTCACGGTCCTTTGAAAAACTTTTCCAAGCGGTCTTTGCGGTTTTTGCGGCAGGCGAGCCCGAAAGTCCGTTTGCCCTCGGCAGATTTCCGAAACAGATTTCTCCTGTCGCTTTAAACACAGCGTCCCAATCCCCCGTATCGGCGGAAAGTCGCAGCCTTTCGGCACAGTCTGCCGCCAGCTTAAAGGATTCCGAATATGCGGAATAAGCCTTTTCGTCCGCAAACAGCATATCCGAGACAGAGGCTATTGCTTTTGTCCACCTGTCCGCAATATCCGCCGCCCTTTTTAACGCCGGAGCATACCATTTGCTTTGTTTTGTAAAGCCGTCTGCAGAATAGCCGGTCTTAAGCTCCGCAAACCATTTTTTCGGGTATGGCAGCTGACGGCTGTATTCGTAAATTTCCAATATAAAATCCGAAAAATCTCCGTCGTCATATTCCCCGCCGACCGTATCAAGCAATTTGAAAAACACTGGGTCGGATTTTTCGTAATATCCCTTTAAAATTCCGCTCAGTACCGCCTCGTTTATCGGACGGAGCGAATATCCGTCGCTCATTTTAAAATCAGGCGAAATCCCTGCTTTTTCAAAATTTTCACGGACAAGATCTATACAAAAGGAATCTATCGTACATATTTTAGCGCTACCCAAAAGCCTCTTCTGCTTTAACAGTCCTATATCGTCGGGGTTTTTGCGGCATTCGCCGTCAAGCCGTTTTTCAATTCTCGTACGCATTTCGGCAGCTGCCGCATTTGTAAATGTAACTATAAGCAGTCTGTCCGCACTTATCGGCGAGACCTTATCGGTAAGCCTGTTTATAACTCTTTCAACAAGCACCGCCGTCTTTCCCGATCCTGCCGCCGCAGATACGAGTACATTTCCCTTAGCATCAATAGCTGACTGCTGTTCATTTGTCGGTTTGAATGACATTTGACGGCGCCTCCCCCATTCTTTCAAATACTTCCTCGTTCTTTAAATCCGGCACGCGCTCACACGGTGCGCCCTCTCTGCCGCAAACTGCGGCATAATCGCAGTATTTACAGGCAGGCGAATCCCTGCCGTCAAGCGGAGAAGCGGCTATATCTCCGCTTGCTATACCATTTCCGGTCTCGCGCATAAGCTTCTCTATATAATCGAAAATGATTGAAAAATCCTCTTTTGAAATAAAGGATGTACACCGGCGGCTGACCGTGCCGTCCTTGTTAAGATTCAGCTTAGGTACGAACTCACCGGACATATTTTTATCCATTGCACAAACAATTTCGGCATCGTTTTTTATAAGTCCGTTCATAGCCATTCCCGTGTCGTTAACATCCCGTTTTGACGGCATATAAAGTATCCCAGCCGCTTTCCCGTCGTCAAGTCCGCCCCTTCTTACGGCGGCATAAAGGTAAATAAGCATTTGCAGATTAAGACCGAACAGGGCATCGGGCAGCTTGAATTTACGGCTTCCCGTTTTGTAATCTATAACACGGATATAACCGTTGTATTCATCTACCCTGTCAATACTGCCGGTAAGAATTATATCTCCCCCGTCATACGGCATTTTAAGAGCCGGAATATCAGCGTCCTTACCGCCTATTTTAAGCTCACAACCGACAGGATCGAATTCGCTTTGGGCAAATTCCCTTGCCAGCTGTTTTACAACCTCCTTAAGCGAACGGGAAATTCTTGACACCAAAAATTTTCCTCTTTGCGTCTCAACGCTTCGGTAACCGACAACGCCGTCAAGGTATTCGTTTATGTATTCGTCCACAAGCCCGTCAAGCTCATCTCCGTCAAGCTGAGAAATGCTCTTTTTATATTTTCCAACAAGCTTTTCAAGCACAAAGTGGACAATAGTTCCTCTTTGAAGCACATCAAATTCCGCCGGCTGCAGCTTTTTGGCACCGATACCGTATTTGCAGAAAAAATAAAACCGGCATCTTCTGTATGTATCGAATTTTGAGGCGGACATACCTATTTCCCTGCCGTAAAGCTCGGCGGCGGTATCCGCCGTTACCGAGAAGGGCTTGCCCGATAGCCTGTCCTCAAGATACTCCGCCTTTTTGATATAATCGGCAGTAAGCGCCGATTTTAAGGTGGCGGAATCACTGCCGCCGAAAATTCCACTGCGGCAGTAGGCTGAATATGCGCTTTCGGCGGTTTCCGGCAAATTGTCCGCCCCGAGTTTCTCCTGCGGCTCTGTAACCGTTTTGCAGGGAATATTCTCGGTAATTTCATTTACAAAAGCAGAAGGTTCCGATTTTTCACCCGTTAATCCCCCCGACGAATAAGAAATATACAGCATGTCCGACGGACAGCAAAGATTGCAGTAAACGAGATAATCCTCGTCGGTCATAGCGTCGGCCGATCCGTCTGAGATTTCAATACCCGATTCTATAAGCTTTGCCCGTTCATTGGCCGAAAAAACGCCTGCGGAGGTTACCGTTTTCGGAAAAATGCCCTGATTTGCGCCTAATATGAAAGCTACCTTCGGGCGTGACGGGCGTATCCTGTCCGCCGAGCCGAATGTAACCTCATCAAGAGTTCTCGGCACAGTACCGACGCTGTCAAATGAAATAGCAAGCTTTAATGCCTCGCAAAAATCACTTTTTTTAAGGCTTGCGTCACCGAAGCAGGTAACGGTACTGTCAAGCAGTTTCATAAATTTATCGTAGGATTGTTTTAATGCGTCGCCCGACCAATCGTTGCCGCTGTCGGCATATTTGCGTGCAGTCAGTGCGAGCTTATCGGGAGTATCGCATTCAAATAAAAGCTCTACGCACGCCCTCGCCATATCGGCGGCAGTGCCCCTAAAATCGGATATAAATTTTTCAAGCGGTTTCCACGCTTTAACTCGCAATTCGTTGATTTTTTTAAGGGTATCCGCGTCCGTATCGGACTGCTCTTCGGAAACAAAGCCTTTTGGGTTCATATCCCATTCGTTTCCCCACATATCGCCGCTTATGCCCCAAAGCGCCGTATAGTTTTCAAGAATAAATATTTCTTCCTCAGAAAGAGTGCCGAGCCCTGTTTTATTAAAGCGCAATATTGCGTCTGTTGTAGGGCTGAGCGCCGCCTCCGCCGCTGCACTTACCGCCGCCGACACGGGAAAAGACGCCAGCGGAATACGCCTGTCCGCAAAGCACGGTATTCCGTTTTGAGCACATGCGGATAAGACCGCTGTTTCGTACTGCTCGGCGTCTCTTGCGATTATTACAAAATCACGGTAGCGGATACCGTTTTCGCGCACAAGCCGTCTTATGGTACGTGCAGCAAATTCAGCCTCATCAAACATAAGCGCCGCTTTACAAACCGTTATTCCCTCCCCGTTTGACAAAACCGGCTCGCCGCCCGCAATAAGGCGTTCGAGTGCGGAAAGCGACTTTGAATTATATCTGCTTTCGCCGAGGAAAATCGGCTCCGACTCCTTTATCCCGAACTTTTTCGCCGATTTTCTTATTCTTTCCGCCGCTTTTCTGATATTGGAAAAAATATTAAATTCCTTTTGAAGTTTTATATCATCGGTCAGGGAAATTACAACATCGTCCGCCTGAGCCAAAATACGGTCGATAATTTTAAACTGCTGACCCGTGAATCCCTTGAACGACTCTATGTATACTGTTTTATTTCGGAAATATTTAAACTGTTCAAGCTGTCTGTAAAGCTTTGTGAGTGCGTCGGCAGGGTCGATAAATTTTTCGCCCGTCAGCGTATCGTAGGTCTCGTAAATAAGCGCCGTATCGTTAAGCTTTGCCGAAAGCTTCCCGCTGCCGACCGACAGTGCGGCATTTCTTATATCCTGCGGTGTAACGGAATTTATCTTAAATTCGCCCACCGTATCAAGCATAGTCTTTGCAAAGGCAACCGAACGGCAGTAGCCCGGCCAAAGCTTCAACTCCTTTTCAACCGCGGAAAGCGCCCTGTTCATAAAAATAACCTTATCACCGTCATTAAGCGTTCTGCCCGCAATACCGCCCGTGTTACGGCCAATCTCGTCGCATAACCTTGAAAAGCTCATTACGCTGACGCTCCTTGCCGCCCTGTCGCCGAGCGTTTTAAGTACCGAGCGTTCGCTTTCAAAGGAAAATTGCTCGGGAACAAGCAAAACCGACTGTCTGCCGTTTTGCACATCCTCTTTAATCATTTGCATAACGGTATGGGTCTTACCCGAAGCCGGCAATCCGAAAATAAATTTAAGCATTAAAACACCCCGCTTAAATTTATTTTATCACATTCGGCAACCTTTTACGAGAATTTTTTTATTTAAAAATTATAGGCATAATAACAATGCCGATTAAAGCAGGTACCCCAAATACCGCCGCACCGGATACCGTCCATTCGTTTATCGGGATATTAACGCCCGTATACCGCGCAGTTAAATCGATTATCGCCGTCACAGCGGCACTTGCGAGAAAATTTATAAAAAGCGCTTTGAACGGTTTATGCGTTCTTACCGCACAAATTAAAACCGCAAGCGCACCGACAGACAGTATTGCTATTCCCCCGTATTTAATAAACTCCATCGTATCACATCCCGTTTTAATACTATGAAGCCGTCCTGTTTTTAATGACAAAATCCGCCTTGCGCTTTTTACCGCTTCGAACGGCTTTTGTATATTCCGTAAAAAATTAAAAATCGGCAAGCGTCTTACGGTGCTTGTCGATTTTTGTGGCAATACTACGGAAAAGATTTTTTACAATTTTGCATATATCTTTGAACCATAGCAACATTTAAAAGCTGATTTTATGATATGATTTTATATGTAAAATTGCTTTCTGTAGAGCTCACTCTATCAAACACTCTTAACATGATTTTGCACTCTTCCCTCAACCTTTCATCTAATGAATCTAAATTGTGCACTTCAACAATATATTTTTCATCATCAAATAAGTATCTGAGACAATCCCAAAGAGCATCCCAATTTTCACCATAATACTCCGGCAACCCAAACTTTTCTTTAAGCATTAAATGAATTTCTCCCAAATATTTGCATTTGGAAAAATCTAATATTATCGGGTTTTCGGTTATTTCTTTAAATGCATGATAATCGTTATAATTCAATTTTTTATCTCCTATACAATTTCAAAAAAATTTTTGTAGTGATCGTATGTTACAAATATTAACCCATCATTTGAGTAAACAACTCTTTGATTATTTCTATAACCAAATTTGTAATTTATATCTGCTTCATACCAAATGCGACCCTCTTTGCACGGCAAATGACCATTATTATTATAATATTTTCCGCCAAATATCATCTTATCCGGACAAGCCGTTGATAGATTTGCTAATTTAGGTTTCCAACCATTTGCTTTGGCTTCGGCACCGGTCAAATAATAATCCGGCAATTTTGATTCGTACTTTAGAATCCAATCCGCTCCGTCTAACCCTTTTGTTGTAGCAGTTCCGGATTTTACCGTTTTCATAATTTTAATTTCACATCGGCACCAATTATGAACCTCTGGTTCTATTTCAGGTTTCTCCTCATTTCTCCAGATTTTCCCGTGCATAGTTTTACATATCGGACATGTTTTCAAATCTAATACTGCTACCCAATTTTTATAGTTTTTGCTATCACCGAATTCCGGCTTCCAATCAAAACCGTTAATAATCTGTAATAATAAATATAAAAAGACATCCATTTTATCACCACCGTTTCAATGTACATTATATCGAAACGAAAATCGACATTCACCGACATCTTTTTAAAATGTTATAATGTTTTAGATGAGTTAATAGAAATAAATTCAAATATCAAGAAGTGAATAAAGAACCGGTAATATTTGAAAATAAATTCTAAGCGACGGTAAAATTACAGCAAAGAAATAAAAAACGGCAAGCATCTTACGGTGCTTGCCGTTTTTTGGTGCCGCTGGCCGGACTTGAACCGGCACGGTATCGCTACCGAGGGATTTTAAGTCCCTTGTGTCTGCCTATTCCACCACAGCGGCATATCATAAATGATATTATATTAATACCGTTTTGTCAAGATTTTTTTGCAAAAATCGGCTCTTAACACATATATTAATTGCTTTTGCGGCCGACTTGTGTTATTATATATGTGTTTTTTGATTAAAAGACGGAAAGGAAACCGCTTTTATATGAATAAATATAAAACCCTGCTTTCCAATACCTTTCTTATAAGCGCCGGCACTTTCGGTTCTAAAATACTGGTTTTTTTTATGGTCAGGTTTTACACCGGATATCTTTCACCTGCCGATTACAGCACTGCCGATCTTATAACGCAAACCGCAAATATGCTTTTCCCGATAATTTCACTCGGAATTACCGAGGGCGTGTTTAGATTTGCGCTTGATAACGAAAGGGGCAGACGAAGCATTTTTACCGCAGGCTTTGCCGTAATAACCGCAGGCTCGCTTGCATTTATTATAATTGCACCGATACTTTGCACGGTAAAGAGCTTTAATGGGTATGTTTGGCTTATCGTTGTTTACACAATGGCGTCATGTTACCATGCCCTCTGCTCCCAATTTGTAAGAGCTACCGGCAATACTGCGCTGTTTGCGGTACAGGGGATACTTAACACCTCAATAGTAATAGGCTTTAATATCCTTTTCCTTGCGGTGCTTGAAATCGGCGTGACGGGTTATGTGCTTTCCGTTGTGCTGGCGGACTTTTTAAGCGCACTGTTTCTTTTCTTTAAAGAAAAGCTGTGGCGGCAGTTCACTCCGCATCCGAGAAAGTCTGCTTTTATTAAAATGCTGAAATACAGCATACCGCTTATTCCTACCACAATTTTTTGGTGGATAACAAGCGTTTCCGACAGATATATGGTAAACGGGTTTATAGGTCAGACCGCTAACGGACTTTACACGGTCTCATACAAAATACCGACCGTTCTTACCTTAGTCTCGACTATGTTTATGCAGGCGTGGCAGTTTTCCGCCGTTACAGAATCGCACGGAGACAGGAAAGAACACATAAAATTCTTCTCGGGCGTGTGGCGTTCCTTTCAGGCGGTAATGTTCTTGGCAGGCTCATTTATTATAGCTCTTTCCAAACCCGCAATAAGAATACTTGCCGCAAAGGAATACTATGAGGCTTGGAGGTATGTTCCCGTACTCTCGGGCGCTATGATTTTTACCGCTTTCACCTCCTTTGTGGGTACTGTTTATGTGGTCACAAAACAAAGCGGACTTTCGTTTATAACAGCCCTTGCCGGTGCCGTTATAAATATTGTCCTTAATTTTATTCTTATTCCGTCGCCATTGGGTGTTCAGGGAGCTGCCGTGGCTACACTTTTAAGCTATTTTGCGGTGTTTATAATAAGAGCCGTAAACTCAAGAAAGTATTTACCGTTCAGCCTCTACGGCGGTCATGTAGCGGCAAATACGGCAATAATTATTATACAGACCGTTTTTTCGGTAATGGAATTGCCCTACTGCGCGGCGGTTCAGGCGTTGTGTATTCTTCTTATTGCGGCGGTAAATATTAAATTTATAATCGCCTGTATAAAAAAGATGCTTTCAGCAATCAACTAAACTGCGGAGGTTTATAAATGAGCTTTTTAAACACATTTTTAGGCAAGGTAATCACAACATTTTTAATTGCGATGGTTCCGGTAATAGAGCTTAGGGGCGCTATTCCGATAGGTGTTGGCAGAGGACTTCCGTTCCCTGTTGCGGTAATCGTTTCAGTAATCGGAAATCTTGTCCCCGTTCCGTTTATAATAATCTTTATAAAAAAGATATTTGCATTTATGCGTGAGAAGATGCCCCGTCTTAACGGACTTGTAACAAGGCTTGAAAATAAAGCGAACAGCAAATCGGAAACAGTGCAGAAATACGCTTTTTGGGGACTTTTTATTTTCGTTGCCATACCGCTCCCCGGTACCGGCGCTTGGACCGGCGCGCTTATAGCCGCAATGCTTGAAATGCCGCTTAAAAAGGCGTTTCCGTCAATACTGCTCGGCGTATTAAGCGCGGGCGCAATAGTAACCTTCGTAACATATATAGTTCCGCTGATAGTAAAATTATTTTAATTATTTACAAATTTCGGCTATTATGCTATTATGTTGAAATGATGCTTTTGTAGGCTAAAATAATCGGGTTTGAAGGAAAGGATGGTTAAAATGAATGACAAATTGCAAATTCTGTTTGCAATGGTAGGGTATATGCTTATAGTTATTTTAATAGGCGTATTCTTTGCAAAAAAGGCACAGGCAAATTCGGAGAACTATTTTTTGGGCGGTCGCTCGCTGGGACCGTGGGTTGCGGCAATGAGCGCCGAAGCGTCCGACATGAGCGGATGGCTTTTGATGGGTCTTCCCGGCGTTGCCTATTGGTGCGGATTGGCGGATGCCGCATGGACCGCGATAGGTCTTGCCGTAGGAACATACATAAACTGGCTGCTTGTTTCAAAAAGACTTCGCGCTTATTCGATTGTTTCGGGTGATTCCATAACAATTCCGGACTTTTTGAGCAACCGTTTCCACGAAAAGAAAAAGCTTATACTCGGAATTTCCGCAATGTTTATACTTATATTCTTTACCGTTTATGCGGCAAGCTGCTTTGTAACCTGCGGAAAGCTTTTTTCGGGTCTGTTCGGATATTCCTATCATTCAATGATGATAGCGGGCGCCGTATTTGTGCTTATTTATACCGCGATCGGAGGTTTCCTTGCGGAAAGCGCTTCCGATTTTATGCAGGCTGTGGTTATGATTATAGCTCTTGTAGGCGTGCTGGTATTCGGAACCGTGAAAGCCGGCGGTATAAACGCCGTAATAGACAATGCCCGTGATATACCTGGTTATCTTTCACTTGTAAATATCGCCTCCCCCGTAACCGACGCAAACGGCGTTCAGCAAGTCGCTTCGGGTGCTCCGCTGTTCGGAGACGCGTCAAAGTACGGTTTTCTTACCATACTTTCCACCGCTTCGTGGGGACTCGGCTATTTCGGTATGCCGCAGGTGCTTTTACGCTTTATGGCGATAAGAAAAAGCTCTGAGCTTAAAAACTCACGCAGAATTGCGGCTGTTTGGGTTGTTATTTCGCTTACCGCCGCAGTTTCTATCGGAGTTATAGGCAGGGCGATTCTTCCGACGGATATTGCTCTTGCCACAAAAAGCGGCGCCGAAAATGTTTTTGCTCACCTTTCTAAGCTTTTATTCCACCCTGTAATTGCCGGAGTTATTATGGCAGGAATACTTGCCGCAACCATAAGCTCGTCCGACTCGTATCTTCTTATAGCCGCCTCTGCGGTTTCTAAAAATCTTTTTGAAGGCATAATCAAAAAGGATGCGGACGACAAGCAGGTTATGCGTGTTTCAAGATTTATGCTTATGGCAATAACCGTTATAGGTACGGTAATCGCTTGGAACGAAAACAGCGTTATATTCGAAATAGTTTCGTTTGCCTGGTCGGGCTTCGGCGCTACCTTCGGTCCGATAATTCTGTTCTCGCTCTTCTGGAAGAGAACAAACAGAGCCGGCGCCATTGCCGGTATGGTATCGGGCGGAGTAATGGTTTTTGTATGGAAGCTTCTCCTAAAGCCGCTCGGCGGAGTATTCGGAATTTACGAGCTTTTGCCGGCATTCCTTATTTCGTGCATATTTATTATAGCGGTATCGCTTTTGACCGAAAAACCGTCAGAAGAGCTCCAAGAGGAATTTGAAAAGGCCCGCAATTACAAAGAAGCCTAAATATCATCGGGCGCCGCAATTTCTGCGGCGCCCTTGCTTTAAAGGAGAAAAGCTATGCTTGAAAAGTATTTTAAAAGTATTGTTGAACAGGATGCCGCCGCCGTTGTTATCTGCGACCTTGACTGCAAAATAATCTATATGAACAAGGCGGCTGTCAGCCGTTATCACGGTGACCTTACCGGAAAAAGCCTTAAGAACTGCCATAGCGCAGACTCGAACAAAAAGATTGATGCGGTAATAGACTGGTTCAAAGCAGATAAAGAGCATAACATAATTTTTACATACCATAATCCGAAAGAAAACAAGGATGTATATATGGTAGCGTTAAGAGACGGAGATGAGCTTATCGGATTTTATGAAAAGCACGAATACAGAACCCCCGAAGCGGAAAAACCGTATAATAAAATTTAAAGAATACGGGCAATATAATTTGGGTGATAAAAATGATTATTTTTTTCTTGGCGGCTGCTGTTCTGCTTATTATTGTCGCTTTTTCTGTGTATTTCTTTTTTATAGCCTTTGTGCGGCGCAAAACCGACTCATCCTCCGACATAGACTCAAAGGAAAACGATTTTTTGGACAAATACCGTCCTGTCATAAAAGAGGGACTTAATTACATTCATTCTACGCCGTCACGGTGGGTCTACTGCAAAAGCTTCGACGGTCTGACCCTTGCCGCACGATATTTTGATATTCACTCGCATAATACGGTTATTCTTTTCCACGGCTACCGCTCGTCAGCCGACCGTGATTTTTCCTGTGCGGTAAAGCTATACTGCGAGCAAGGCTATAATGTTTTACTTACGGATCAGCGCAGTCACGGCAAAAGCGAGGGCAAGCTTATTACATTCGGCGTTAAGGAAAGATATGACGCTGTTTCGTGGGCAAAATTCTTTATCGAAAATATAGATCCCAAAGCCAAAATAATTTTAGGCGGTATGTCTATGGGAGCGACAACCGTACTGCTTGCGGCAGGGCTTGATCTGCCCGAAAATGTAAAGGGAATCATAGCCGACTGCGGATTTACCTCGCCTACCGAAATAATTAAAAAGGTTGCAAAGCAAGGCTTTCACATCAACGCCTCGGTATTTCTCCCGGTTATGAATCTGATTTGTATTATTACGGGACACTTCGGAATTTACGGCGTTTCCACAGAAAAAGCACTCAAAAATTCCAAGGTGCCTATACTTTTTATACACGGAAAAAGCGACAATTTCGTTCCCTTTGAAATGAGCGAGCGCAATTATAAGGGAATGTCGGGAAAAAAGGAAATTTTACTTGTTGACGGTGCCGACCACGGTATGAGCTATCTTGTGGATACTCCGTCGGTGGAAAAGCATTTATGTGATTTTCTTAAAAAAATATCCTCATAGCTGGCGTGTTAAGTCAAAAATGCTGTTGACTTTTGGGCGTTCGGAGAATAAAATAATACTATAAACTTTAGGGGGAGACATTATGAAAAAACACTATCATTTCACGGCGGTATTTCTTATTTTTTCGTTGCTTTTGTGTCTTTCGGCGTGCGACCCCGTTGATAAGAATTACGCTTCATCCTCAGTCTCGCAGTCAGATACCTCAAGCACCGCAAAAAAGGTCCCCGATAATGTCAAGCGACCCAAAATAATGTCGGACGACAAAGTTATGCCGCAGTATGTTGACATCAGCGTTTTCGACGAGGAAAATTATTCCGATATATACCTCGGAAAAAAATTCAAGCTTGACGCGCACTTTGCCGACAATGAGTTTTCTGTTCCCACATCGCTCACCGTTTTGGAGAAGCTCGGTTGGACGCTTGAAGAAAACAGCGCCTACGATAAGGAATCGCTTGTTTACGCAGGTGACTCGGTAGATACGGTATTTGTAAACGCGGACGGCGTTAAAATCGAGGCCAAGTTCTACAATTCCTCGAAAAGCTCGGTAAAGCTTAAGAAATGTAACATAGTAAGATTTAAAATCACCAATGACTTTTATACCTTTCCGGACAGTTACACACAATTTAATATCAACGGTGTAAACAATAAGATGGCTGTTACTGACATCATTGATACGCTCGGAACACCGTCACATTTTTACGGAATTTCCGAAACCGATTATTATCTTGACTATTTTATTTCCGAAAAGGACCGCCGAAACGGTATCACCGTTCATATAAATCCGGCTGATGACGCAATAACGGCAATAGAATTTTCTTATTACAAATAACAGCTGCGGCAAGTAAACTTGCCGCATTTTTTAAAGGATGAAAAATTATGAAACAACCTTTTTTACCTGCGGACATACTTTTACCCAAAAACGGCTTTAAAAAATGGGCTGTAATAGCCTGCGACCAGTATACATCGGAGCCCCAATACTGGAAATCCGCCGCGGATTATGTCGGCGACGCGCCGTCAGCTTTAAATCTTATTTTCCCGGAGGTTTATTTATCGGGCGATAATTCAAAAAAAATCTCCGAAATAAACGGGAATATGAAAAAGTATATAGAAGACGGCGTTTTCAATGAATTTAAAAACACCTTTATTTACATAAAGCGTACCGTAACCGGCGGAAAGACTCGAAGGGGTGTTATGGGACTTATAGATTTGTGTGATTATTCATACGAAAAGGGCAGTAAAACGCTTATAAGGGCAACCGAGGAAACTGTACCCGAGCGTATACCGCCCCGTGTTGAAATACGAAAGGATGCCCCGCTTGAGCTTCCGCATATAATGCTTTTGATAGACGACCCCGATATGACGGTAATCGCGCCGCTTGACAAAAAAACCGAGGGTAAAAAGCCACTTTACGATTTTGATTTAATGCTGAACGGCGGTCACATAACAGGAACGGCGCTTAGTGAAAAAGACGCCGCCGAATTGCAGGATGCGCTCGGCGCTCTTGTTGAAAACAGCGAAGATAAACTGCTTTTCGCCGTAGGCGACGGCAACCATTCCCTCGCCGCCGCAAAGGAGTGTTACCGAGTTAATAAATCGGAAAAGTCACGCTATGCGCTGGTTGAAATAGTTAATATACATGACGAATCGCTCGAATTTGAGCCTATTTACCGTGTGATCTTCGGTGCTGACCCCGAAAAGGTAATACACGATTTCACGGAATTTTCGGGTGGCGATCATAACGGAGCGGACGCACAGGAGTTTACCTGTGTTTACGGCGGCTGCGAACGAAAAATATCAGTAAAGCCCTCGTCAAAACTGTGCGTAGGTACACTGCAAAGGTTTATTGACAGGTACATAAAGGACAATCCGAGTCTTAAGGCCGATTACATACACGGAGAGGACTCATTGCGTTTACTTGCGGAAAAACCTGATACCGTGGGATTCATTTTTGACGGTATGAAAAAAAGCGAATTGTTCGACGCTGTTAAGCAAGATGGCTCTCTCCCGAGAAAAACTTTTTCAATGGGGCACGCAAACGACAAAAGATTTTACCTTGAGGCAAGGCTTTTATAAAAAACTGACGCAGGAGCAAATTTTGCTCCTGCGTTTTTTTACTTATTATGACTGTGCGGTTTTTGTATTACCCGAAAGCTCCGGCGGAGCCTTGCGGTCGGTGCCGTCCGAATTCGAATTACCGGGCCCGCCTGAAGGCGGATTTCCCGCTGAATTTCCCTTACCGAATCCACCGCCCTGCTGTCCCTGCGGACCTCCCTTCATTCCGCCTTTGTTTCCGGCTGTTCCGTAAATTGTGGAAACGGAGCTTATTTCTACACTCTTTGTGCTCTCCGCTCCCGAAACCTTACCTGAATTTGTATATCCGTTTTTATCGCATTCACTTACGGTTCCGCCTACAGAAAGCGTGTAGCTGCTGCTCTTTTTAAGCTCGGGCGAGCTTATAACCACATTTGTGTACTGCTTTGACGGAACAAACGAGGCTATCACCTTTCCGTCCGAATTCGAGAGAGCCACACTGCTGCCGGCTTTCGCCGTGTTTTCAAGCGTATACATAAGCGATGCTTGCGAGGAATTCTCGGAAAATGTTTCCGCCATACCCGAGCTTCCGCACAAAACAACCGTTCCGCCGCTTATTTCCGCTGTTCCGTCGCAGTCAAGCGCACCGTCGCCGTCGCTTGTCGGGCCGCTCACAAGCAGTACTCCGCCAGATACGGAGATATTTCCGTTAGAGTCTATTCCGTCTCCCGAAGCGTTTACGGTTATATATCCTCCGCTTATGCTGATATATACATCGCTTGAAGCATTGCCGTTCGGCATGCCTCCGTTGCCGGAAGCGCTGTTACCGTCCGCGGCATTTACGCCGTCGTCGGACGCCGTTATATCCATTGTGCCATAGGTTATAGTAACGGTCTTTCCTTCCAATCCCTCATAGGATTTTGTTACGGTTATCTCTCCGCCGTTTATTATAAGCGAATCAACTGCGTGTATTCCGTCATCGCCCGAAGAAAGCGTAAGCTTGCCGCCGTTTATTTCAACATCGCCGTTTGAATGGACGGTATCGCCAGCCGAATTCGCATTAACGGTTCCGTTCTCGATAATGATAAGCTTTTCTGCCTTTATACCCTTTGTGCTTTCATCGTCGGTTTGGGTACTGCTTTCAAACCGTCTCATATCCCCGTCGCCGGACGATACCTTTTCGGGTGCGCCGCCTCCTGATGTAACGGTTATTTCTCCGCCCGAAAGCTTTACCGCGCTTTCCGCCTGTATGCCGTCCTTTGCCGCCGTTAAGGTGCAGGTTCCGGATTCAATATAAACAAAACCTCGGTCTGCGTCCTCGCTGTTTGTTGATTTGATTGCGTCCGCACCCGAATTTACGGTGATTGCGGCGTCCTTTATCTTTACACAGTCCTTGCCCTCTATTGCGCTTCCCACGCTTTTTGCGTTTAGGGTAAGTCCGCAAATAATAAGGTCGTCCTTTGAAACTGCGGCGCATTTATAGTTGCCGTTTATATTAAGAACTCCCTCGCCGTTAATGGTAAGATCCGCCTTGCTGAAAACAGCGGCGTCAACATTTGTTCCGTCGTAATCCGAAGAATATGAGGCCCCGTCAGACACGGTGTTTTCAGTACCCTTATATGCGGTTATACATACCTTATCGGCACTTTTTATATATATTGCCGGTCCGTTCGCATTTGATATTTCGGCATTTTTAAGCACAAGCCTTACCTTAGCGCTGTCCGGCGCTTCCACCGTAACCGAACTGTGCAGACCGCTTATAACATAGGTTCCGGCTGTCGTTATTTTTACACTGTCCTCACTGTCGCTTACAGTCTTTGCCTCGGACTCATCATAATCGTATTCGGTATCGCTCTTTGAAAAGTCGAAGTCCATATCGGCGGTTGAAACAGACGAATCCTTTTTGCCGCCCGATGAAGTCAGTACGCTTGCCGTATTTTTGCCGCCGCATGAAGAAAGAATAAGCGCCGACAAAACAATCGACAGTATAACGCTCAATCTTTTCATAATAATCACAGCTCCTCATTTGAAACCGTGCGATAATTGCACACGATTTCAAGATTTCCGTTTCTGCAACGGATATTGTCTATAAATTCCTTTTCTTTTTTATCATCCTTAAGCTTTACCGTATAGGTAAGCTGATATAAGCTGCCGAGTCCCGAGGTTTTTACCTTTTCAAGCTTCCTTGAAGAAGTGTATTTACTAAACAGATCATCAAAAACATCGGTATAGTCAAGGTCTTCGGGTATAGTTATTTTAAGCGAACGCTCGTTTTCGGGCTGTTCACCGAAGCGTGTGAAGGTGTAAACGGTCTCAGTCGCGCATATTATAATAACAAAAACAATTGCTACACCTATATACCCCACGCCTGCCGCAAGTCCGGCCGCTAACGCCGTGAAAATATTAAGTATTTCCTTTGCGCTCCCGGGCGCCGAACGGAAGCGGACAAGCGAAAATGCTCCCGCAACGGCAACGCCTGTGCCGAGATTGCCGTTTACAAGCATTATTACAACCTGAACGATAGCGGGCAAAAGCGCCACCGTCACCGAAAATCCCTTTGAGGAACCGTCCGATAAGCCGTGGCAAAGCGATATTATAAGTCCCGATACAAGAGAAACCGCCGTACACACCGCAAAAGCCCCCGCGGTTATTCCGTTAGTTATCACCGATGAAAAAATGCTGTCAAGCACAGTAAACCTCTCCCTTTAATAATTGTTTTTTCTCCTTTGTTATGCTTTTATATGCCGCACCGTACTTTGAAAATGACGCAGGGTAAATTTTAAACTCGGACAAAATTCTCGTAAAGTCCTTCGGCACAGCTCCCGCGGTTTTCACTTCCATAAGATACTTACCGTTTTCAAGCAGTCGCTCGCCGTACACACCGTTCTTAAGCTCCAAATTGTAATCACGGTAAATTATGTCGCTGTCAAAGGTAAATCTTATATTGCGGTCTTCCCTGTCATAATAAGCCGTGCGTTTATAAAAAAGGCACACCGCGGGGACAAGCTCACCGTAAAAATTCTTAAAATAATCTATTTCTCTTTTGATTTGCGAATTGCAGATATTGCTTTCCTCGCCCTCCATATAAAGGAGGGCGTTTTTATAATCCGTCTCAAGCCGTCTTTTATAAACAACACCCTTATACTTTTTCTTAAGCTCCGCAAAGCAGACGCTGTGGTCATTCGGAACTCCGTAGGTCCTTATACGAAACTTTTCCTTATATGCCGGCTTTTCAAGCGAACGGCGGATAAGAAGACTGTCCGGCGTATCGTAATATATATTGCATACAAGGCTCTCCCCGTACTCGTCGGGCACGGTATTGTATGAAAGCAGATCCTTAACGCATCGGTACTGCTCGCTGTCTAAAAGATACTTTTTTTCATATCTTTTAAAAACCGTTTGAAACATATCGCTCATCTCCTTTTTTCGTCTGATTAAAGTCTATAAAAATAATTTCATCAACAAATGAACTTAAAATTAACAAGTTTAACAGAAATTTAACATTTCACGCCCTGTTATAAAGCGGTATTTTTTCAAATAAAAACTTGACAAAGAGTAAACATAAAGATATAATATACTTTGTGACGATTGAGGTGGGAAAATGCTTATCGATTTAAAACATATTTTTGCAACCGATAACAGTTCCCTGCCGATTGAGTATTCGTTGGATTTAAGCTCCACTGAGGTATCGGGCGTTTATCCGCTCAAAAAACCCGTAACCATAAGCGGCGCCGTTTCCAACAAAGCAAGCCTTGTTGTGCTTGACGCAGTAATAACATACGAATACAGTGCTCCGTGCGACCGTTGCGGTACCGAAACCGAACGGACGCATACATTAAGACTGAACAGGTCACTTGCGGTTTCCATTGAGGGCGAGGAGAGCGACAGCATCCTTACCGTCCCCGATATGAAGCTTGATTTGGACGAGCTTTTGTATTCCGAGGTTATCGTAAATCTTCCCATGAAGCACCTTTGTAAAGAGGACTGCAAGGGAATATGTCCGAAATGCGGCAAGAATCTTAACGAAGGCAAATGCGGCTGTCCCGAAAAAGAGATAGATCCGAGGCTTTCGGCTTTAGCCGAATTGCTTAATAACTGATAACAGTCAGTCTACTATTATAAGGAGGTGCTCAAAGTGGCAGTACCAAAGAGAAAGACCTCTAAGGCAAGAAGAGATAAGAGAAGAAACAACCTTTGGAAGCTTAACGCTCCCACACTGGTTAAATGCTCAAACTGCGGTGAATATAAGCGTCCGCACAGACTTTGCTCTGCCTGCGGCCATTACGATGGACGTGAGGTAGTTAAGGTCGGCGAGTAATCTTACCGCACTATCTTCGTACGAGGGGCAGAGGGGGAGTTTATCCTCCTCTGTTTTTTAAATTGATAAGGAGGCGCACATATGGCAAAACCGGTAGTTGCGGTGGTGGGAAGACCGAATGTCGGTAAATCCACCCTGTTTAATAAGCTTATAGGAAAGCGGCTTTCCATAGTTGACGATACGCCCGGAGTCACACGCGACCGAATTTACGGCGACGCGGAATGGCTCGGCAAAAAATTTATGCTTGTCGATACCGGAGGAATAGAGCCGGATAACGGCGATGTTATACTTTCGGGTATGCGCGCTCAGGCACAGCTTGCGATAGACACCGCCTCGGCGATAATCTTTGTTACCGATATTAATTCGGGTGTCACCGCAACAGATGCGGAAATAGCCTCAATGCTTCAAAAAAGCGGCAAGCCGGTAGTACTTTGCGTTAATAAATGTGACGGTATCGGCGAACCGCCTGCAGAGATTTACGAGTTTTACAATTTGGGTATAGGCGATCCTCTCCCCGTTTCCTCTGTTCACGGTCACGGCACGGGCGATCTGCTTGACGAGGTAATAGCCCATATACCCGAAAGCGAGTTTGATGAGGATGACGAGGATGTAATAAATGTTGCCGTAATCGGTAAACCGAACGCCGGAAAATCCTCGCTTATAAACAAAATATCGGGCGAAGAGCGTTCTATTGTGTCGGACATTGCCGGCACCACAAGGGACGCCATAGATACCGCGGTAGAGCGTGACGGCGTTAAGTATAATTTTATAGATACTGCGGGACTCAGAAGAAAAAGCCGTGTGGACGATAAAATTGAAAAATACAGTATTCTGCGTGCCCAGATGGCGATTGAAAGAGCAGATGTATGCGTCATTATGATCGACGGTAAGGAAGGTTTTACCGAGCAGGACTCAAAGGTTGCGGGACTTGCTCTGGAAGAGGGAAAGGCTTGCATTATTGCGGTGAACAAGTGGGACGCCGTTGAAAAGGACGGCAGAACAATGGACGGTACGAGAAAATCGCTGATGAAGGATTTTTCCTTTATGTCCTATGCCCCGATAATCTTTATTTCCGCAAAAACAGGTCAGCGAATAGACCGTCTTTTCGAGCTTATCAAATATGTAAATGAGCAAAACACTATGCGTATTTCCACGGGTATGCTCAACGATATTTTGGCGGACGCCACAGCCCGTGTTCAGCCCCCCACCGATAAGGGTAAGCGGCTTAAAATCTATTATATGACCCAAGCGTCCACAAAACCGCCTACATTTGTCTGCTTCTGCAACAAGGCGGAGCTTTTCCATTTTTCGTATCAGCGTTATCTTGAAAATCAGATACGCTCTACCTTCGGTCTTGAGGGTACTCCCATCAGATTTGTAATTCGTGAAAGGGGCGAAAAGTAATGTGGCTTTTATGTGTAGGCGCGGTCATTGCGGCATATCTGCTCGGAAGTATTAATTTTGCCGTTATATTCGCAAACGCCTTTTTAAAAAAGGATGTAAGAAAATTGGGCAGCGGAAACGCAGGTACGACCAATGTAATGCGTACCGCAGGTCTCCTGCCGGGCGTCCTTACATTTATATGCGACGCTCTTAAGGGCTTTGCCGCCTGTTATATAGGAAAAACGGCGTTTTATTACGCTATGAACAGTGCAGGCGCGGGAGATGCTCACCCGATTTACGGAGCGTATCTCTGCGGTGTTGTTTGTATGTTAGGCCATGTTTTTCCCTTGTTCTTCCAGTTCAAGGGCGGAAAGGGTGTTGCCGTAAGCGTGGGAATTTACGCCGTGTGCTGTCCCAAGGCAATAATAATCGGTCTTACGGTCTTTGCGCTGTGCGTTCTTATTATAAAAATAGTATCGTTAAGCTCGCTTATCGCTACGGTTACGGTAATTACGCTTTCAATAGTGTTTTACGGCTATAACGATTTCAGAATTATCTCCGCTGTATTAAGCATTTCAATGGGTGTTATAATATTTGCGAAACACAAGGACAACATAAAGCGCCTTGTAAAGGGCGAAGAAAAGAAAATAAGGATACGGAGGCATAACGATGGCTGATATTACCATTTTAGGTTCAGGCGGCTGGGGTATGGCGCTTGCCATTTCCGCATTTTCGGGCGGAAACAATGTTACGCTCTGGTCCCCGTTTGAGGAAGAGGTTAAAATGCTCAGCGAAAAAAGGTGCAACGAGCGCCTTTTAAGCGGCATAAAACTCCCCGACGGAATAAACATAACCTCTGATATGTCGGCGGTAAACGGCTCGGCAATAACAATACTCGCAACCCCCTCCACCGTTATCAGGAGCGTTGCGGCGCAGCTTGCGCTTCAAAAAAACTTCGGCATTGCGGTCAATGTTTCAAAGGGACTTGAAAAAGGCACCCTGCTTAGACTGTCACAGGTTATAAAAGAGGAAATACCCGGCGTTAAGGTAGCTGTGCTTTCGGGTCCGTCCCATGCCGAAGAGGTTGCAAGAAGCATACCCACCTCGATAGTTGCGGCTTCCGACTCCCCTGTTTCCGCACAGATAGTGCAGAACATAATGTCGAGCGATAATTTAAGGGTCTACACATCCGACGATTTAATCGGCGTTGAACTCGGCGGAGCGCTTAAGAATGTCATAGCCATTGCCGCAGGCTTCTGCGACGGATTAGGCCTTGGCGACAACACCAAAGCCGCCCTTATTACAAGAGGACTTGCGGAAATGTCACGCCTCGGTGTTTGTATGGGCGCTAAGGAATATACCTTTGCGGGCCTTACAGGAATCGGTGATCTGGTTGTTACCTGTACCTCAAAGCACAGCCGCAATAATCGTTTCGGTCACAAGGTCGGTACGGGAACTCCTATAAAACAAGCTCTTGAAGAGGTCGGTACGGTTGAAGGCTACTATGCCGCCGATATGGCATACTCTCTTGCGAGAAAGTATAATATTGAAATGCCTATTATTGAAGAGTGTTATGCTGTTTTGTATGAGGGTAAGGATGTAAGAGAGGTTACAAACGACCTTATGCGCCGTCCGAACCGCAGTGAGCACTGAAAAACCGTGATTATTTAAAAAAAAGCTTGATTTTTGGCGCATAATCTGCTATTATAATATTTGCTATGTGTTCCGGTTTGTTTACCGGCAAAAGAAAAGGAGGTGCAGACCATGGCTAAATGTGATATCTGCAACAAGGAAATTGCTTTCGGTATTAAGGTTTCTCATTCTCACAGACGCTCTAACAGAACCTGGAAGCCCAATGTAAAAAAGGTAAAGGCAATCGTTAACGGTTCTCCGCGTCGTATCAATGTTTGCACCCGCTGCTTACGCTCGGGAAAGGTTACCAGAGCAATCTGAACTGCAAAAATAACCCTTGGCGAAAGCTAAGGGGTTTTTTGTTTATTAACACAATTAATTGGTGATTTTTATGATAAAGGCAGTATTGTTTGATTTGGACGGAACGCTTGCCGATTCGCTTGCGGATCTGGCGGACAGTACCGATTATGCTTTGTCCGTTTTGGGATTTCCTACGCACAATCTTAATGAATACAAATATTTCGTCGGCGACGGTATCCCGAAATTGATAGAACGGGCATTGCCGTCAGATAAGAAATCCCCCGAAATACAGAAAAGATGTCTTGATATATTTATGGAGCATTACAGAGAGCATTACCACGATAAAACACGAGCTTACGACGGCATTACGGAATTGCTATGTTCCCTTAAAAAAGCAGGACTTAAAACGGCGATAATCTCAAACAAAGCGCAGGAAATGGCGGAGAAAGTAGTGACTAAGCTATTCGGCAATTCATTTGATGCGGTTGCGGGAAAGCGAGAGGGCTTCCCTGCAAAGCCCGACCCGTCGCTTACGCTTGAGGTAGTAAAGGAAATAGGCCTGACGCCCGACCTCTGCGCCCTTGTCGGCGACTCAGGTATGGATATGGCTGCCGCGGTAAACGGCGGACTGCTGCCGATAGGCGTGCTTTGGGGCTTCAGAACTAAGGAAGAGCTGTTAAAAAACGGAGCGCAATACACCGTATCCGAACCTAAACAAATTATTGATATAATAACGGAGTTAAACCATGAGTAACAGTAAAGGCTATACCTCTACCAAAATATCCTGCTATGTGGGATATTTTGTTCAGGCGATAGTTAATAATTTTCTTCCGATACTTTTTATTGCCTTGCAGGATATTTACGGCATAGGCTACGAAAAGCTCGGCAGACTTATTATGTTTAATTTTGTAACACAGCTTATAACCGACATTCTCACACCTAAAATAGTCGCCTTACTCGGATACAGAAAAGCGTCCGTAATGTGTCAGGCTGTCGCCGCGATAGGACTTGTGATGCTTTCGTTTATGCCTAATGTCACGCGCGACCCGTATACGGGTATAGTTATCTCCATAGTAGTATATGCCTTTGCAAGCGGACTTATGGAGGTTATTTTAAGTCCTATGATTGAAATGCTGCCATCCGATAACAAAAGCGGCAGTATGTCGCTCCTCCATTCATTCTATTGCTGGGGTCAGGCTGTCACCGCCGTCGGCACCACGCTTTTGCTTCACTTGTTCGGATATAAGGGTTGGCAGTACATACCGCTCATTTGGGCTGTAATACCGTTTTTTAATGCGTTTTCGTTTTTGAAAGTACCGCTTGTAGAGCCGCCCGAGGACAGCAAGAGCGACAGCTTTAAAAAGCTTATAGCTTCAAGCACCTTCAAGGTGTTTATGCTTATGATGTTCTGCGCCGGAGCCGCCGAAATCGCAATGGCTGAGTGGGCATCTATGTTTGCACAGCAGGCTCTCGGCGTTTCAAAGGTAATAGGCGACCTTGCCGGTCCCTGCTCCTTCGCAATTTTTATGGGACTCGGAAGATTGATATATGCAAGGTTTTCTGAAAAAATATCTTTCCGCAAAACCGTAATTTCGATGAGCTTACTTTGTACGCTCTGCTATTTTGCAGCGGCATTTGCAAAAATACCTGCCTTTGCTTTGGCGGCTTGCGCCCTTTGCGGCTTTGCGGTCAGTCTTTTTTGGCCGGGCACATATTCAGCCGGCGCAAGAAAATTTCCGCACGGCGACGCAGTAATGTTCAGCGTCTTTGCAATGTGCGGAGACATAGGCTGCTGCGTAGGACCTTGGATGCTCGGTATTATTGCGGACAGAGCGGGGCTTAACGCAGGCTTTGCGGTATCTTCGGTATTCCCCGTTATAATGCTTATAGCGGCGTTTATATTTTTAAAGGAAGAAAAAAGAGGTGTTGTAATTGAAACGAACTGATTATTTAAGCTGGGACGAATATTTTATGAGCATAGCAATGCTTTCCGCTATGCGGAGCAAGGACCCGTCGACACAGGTGGGAGCCTGTATCGTAAACTCCGAAAAGCGTATTCTTTCAATGGGTTACAACGGTATGCCCAAGCATTGCTCGGATGATGAATTTCCGTGGGACAGGGACGGCTCTCCCCTCTCCTCAAAATACCTCTTTGTCTGCCATGCGGAGCTTAACGCAATCTTAAACTGCAACAGCGGCAGTGTAAAAGGCTGTACGGTTTATTCCACTCTTTTCCCCTGTAACGAATGTGCGAAAGCAATAATACAGTCCGGCATTGCGGAGGTTGTTTATATGTCTGACAAGTATTCGGAATCGGACAGTGTTTTAGCCTCAAAGCGAATGTTTGATACGGCAGGAGTTAAATACAGGCTTTACACCCCGACAGGTAAAAAAATCAATTTAGAGCTATAAAAAATCCCCTAACGGTTTTCACCGTTAGGGGGTTTTTATTGACTTTACATTTTCGCAAGATTTGCCTTAAGATTTTCAAGCTGTTCTTTAAGCTCGTGCGGCAGTTTGTCGCCGAACTTCTTGTAATGCTCCTCAATCTCGGCAGCTTCCTTTTCCCAAACACCCTTGTCAACCTTAAGAATGCTCTTTAAGGTATCCATATCCATATCAAGGTCTGTAAGGTCGATATCCTCCGGCTTCGGTACATAGCCGATAGCGGTTTCGGTAGCGTCTGCCTTGCCCTCGCAACGGTCAATAATCCAGTTGAGAACACGCATATTGTCACCGAAGCCCGGCCATACGAAGTTGCCCTCGTCGTCGGTACGGAACCAGTTTACATTGAATATCTTAGGAGCCTTGTCACCGAGCTTTACGCCCATATCAAGCCAATGCTGGAAGTAGTCTCCCATATTGTATCCGCAGAACGGAAGCATAGCCATAGGATCACGGCGTACAACACCGACAGCGCCTGCGGCAGCCGCAGTTGTCTCGGAAGCCATTGTAGAGCCAACGAACACACCGTTTACCCAATCCTTTGACTGGTATACAAGCGGAGCGCACTTAGCACGGCGGCCGCCGAATATAATAGCGGAAATCGGAACGCCGTTACCCTTATCGAACTCGTCTGAAATGCAGGGGCAGTTCTTTGCCGGAGCTGTAAATCTTGAGTTCGGATGAGCGGCATATGTGCTCTTGTCAGCCTTATTGAACTTAGAAGCATCCCACTTGTTGCCCTTCCAGTCGATGCAGTTTGTCGGAAGATCCTTGTTGAGACCCTCCCACCAAACGGTGTTGTCGTCAAGGTTAAGCGCAACATTGGTGAAAATAGTATTCTTCTTTGTGCTTTCAAGTGCATTGAAGTTTGAATGAGCGTTGGTTCCGGGCGCTACGCCGAAGAAACCGTTCTCGGGGTTTATAGCATAAAGACGGCCGTCCTCGCCTATCTTCATCCAGGAAATATCGTCGCCGACAGTCCAGATCTTGTAGCCCTTATCACGCAGATATTTCGGCGGAATAAGCATTGCAAGGTTTGTTTTACCGCAAGCAGACGGGAACGCAGCGGCAACATATTTGATTTCGCCCTTAGGATTCTGGAGACCTAAGATAAGCATATGCTCTGCCATCCAGCCCTCTTTCCAGCCTTGATAGGAAGCGATACGCAAAGCAAAGCACTTTTTGCCGAGAAGAACATTTCCGCCGTAAGCAGAGTTGACCGAGATAATGGTGTTATCCTCGGGGAACTGGCAGATGTAACGGTTCTCGGGGTCGATATCGCAAGAAGCGTGGAAACCTCTTACCCAATCGTTTGAGTCGCCCAAAACATCAAGAACCTTCTGACCTACGCGGGTCATAATGGCCATATTGAGTACAACATACTTGGAATCTGTAACCTCAATGCCCACTTTGGCAAGCGGTGAGCCTATCGGTCCCATCGAGAACGGAATTATATACATTGTTCTGCCCTTGTAAGAGCCCCTTGCAATGTTGTAAAGACGCTTGTACATCTCTTCAGGATCGCACCAGTTGTTGGTAGGACCTGCGTTTTCCTTTGTCTTAGAGCAGATAAAGGTTCTGTCCTCAACACGGGCAACATCGTTCGGGCGTGTTCTGTGAAGATAACATCCCGGAAGCTTCTCCTCGTTGAGCTTAATCATTTCGCCGGATTCAACCGCTTCCTTGCGGATGGCTTCGAGCTGCTCCTCGCTGCCGTCAATCCAGACGACCTTATCAGGATTGACAAGCTCTTTGACTTCGTCAAGCCATTTTAAAACCGTTTTGTTGTTGGTCATTTTGGTATCCCCTTTGTAAGATTTAAATTTTTGCCTTGTACATTATAAGCTATTATGCCGCCAAATTCAATAACATTGTAAAAAAATTAACAATATTTTAATTTTTTCTTTTATTTTGCTTCAAAATAGATTATAATAATCGCATAGATTTGTATATTAATAAAGCAAGGACTGAGATATATGAAAGACGGTTTTATTAAGGTTGCCGCGGGAATACCTGAATGCACTGTGGCGGATATAAGCGCAAACATTTCTGAAATCAAACGGATTATCGATAAAGCAGATCGGCAGAACATAAATATTCTTGCCCTGCCGGAGCTTTGCGTAACCGGTTATACCTGCGGAGATCTGTTTTTTTCGGATACACTGCTTACCGGAGCTAAATCGGCACTGACAGAGCTTGCAAAGTTTACGGAGGGAAAGTATCCTGTTGTCATTTTAGGACTTCCGCTTTTATTACGCTCAAAGCTTTATAACTGCGCCGCTGTTTTGTCGGACGGTAAAATACTCGGCATAGTACCAAAAACACATATGCCGAATTATTCCGAATTTTATGAACAGCGTCAGTTCACATCGGGTCTCCTTGCGCCTGATGACAGCATTACCTTAGACGGTCTTACGGTACCGTTCGGAACCGATATTATCTTTTGCCACAAGGAGCTTTGCGAATATACCTTCGGCATTGAAATATGCGAGGATGTTTGGGCGGCGTCCCAACCGTCGGAGGGACTTTGCAGAGCAGGTGCCAAAATTATAATAAATCCCTCCGCTTCAAATGAAGTAATCGGGAAATCCGAATATCGCAAAACCCTTGTTTCCGCAACATCGGCAAGGCTTTTGTGCGGATACCTTTATGTTTCCTCGGGCACAGGCGAATCCACGCAGGATCTTGTTTATTCCGGTCATTCGCTTGTATACGAAAACGGCACACTGCTTGCCGAAAGTGCACCGTTTGAGGAAAAAGAACTTACCGTAAGTGAGATAGACATAAAAAAGCTTTGCGGCGAACGCCACAGAAATACCTGCTTCGAACCGCTTGACGGGTACAGAACCGTCCTGTTTTCTCAAAAAATCATAAAAACGGAGCTTACACGGAAGTATGAAAAAACTCCGTTTGTTCCTTCAGACAAAAATGACCTTGCAAAAAGAGCCGAAGCTATACTCCGTATACAGTCCTACGGGCTTAAAAAACGGCTTGGTCACACCGGCTCAAAAACTGCCGTAATAGGAATTTCGGGCGGACTTGACAGCACTTTAGCGCTGTTGGTTACGGTAAGAGCTATGAGGCTTTTAAACAAGCCGTTAAGCGACATACACGCCGTAACGATGCCGTGCTTCGGAACAACCGAAAGAACTCACTCAAATTCCGAAAAGCTTTGCCGTCTTTTCGGCGTTTCGTTCAGTGAAATCAATATAACCTCCGCCGTAAATCAGCATTTCAAAGATATTTCACAGGATCCCGATACTTATGATGTCACCTACGAAAATTCTCAGGCAAGAGAACGGACGCAGGTGCTGATGGATGTTGCCAACAAAACGGGCGGAATGGTAATAGGAACCGGAGATCTGTCCGAGCTTGCCCTCGGATGGGCGACCTACAACGGCGATCATATGTCTATGTACGCCGTGAACTCCTCTGTGCCGAAAACACTTGTAAGATACCTTGTGCGCCACGAGGCAGAGCAATCGGGCGATGAACTTAAGGCTGTATTATACGATATTCTCGATACTCCTGTTTCACCCGAGCTTTTGCCTGCCGGAGACGACGGCAAAATATCACAAAAAACCGAGGATCTTGTGGGACCCTATGAACTTCACGATTTCTTCCTTTATCATATGCTCCGTTTCGGAGAGGCGCCGCAAAAAATCTACCGACTTGCGCTTGAAACCTTTCGCGGCGATTACACACCCGAAACCGTATTGCATTGGCTTAAAGTGTTTATAAGAAGATTTTTTTCACAGCAATTCAAACGCTCTTGTCTGCCCGACGGACCCAAGGTAGGCTCGGTCACACTGTCTCCGAGAGGAGATTGGCGTATGCCTTCCGACGCGTCCTCCCGCGACTGGTTGAACAGTTTGGAATAATCTTTCTTACCATTTGCCGCAAATTTTCTGTATTTTCTGTATGTTACAGCGGAATAACGCTATGCAATTCCTAAATATTGACAATTATTATGTATATATGGTAAAATATTTACAACCTGATTTAGGAGGGTGCGGAAATGAAATCAACAGGAATGGTAAGAGCAGTAGATAAAATGGGCCGTGTTGTTATTCCGAAAGAAATACGAAAGCAACTCAAAATTGAGAATGATGTTGACAGCTTTGAAATTTATATGGACAATGACAAGGTTATTTTGAAAAAGTATCAGCCGACCTGCATTTTCTGCGATTCACTTGCGGACAGTGTAAGGTTTGCCGGATACAATGTCTGTAAAAGCTGCATTGAAAAGCTGTATTCACTTAAGGATTCCGCTGAATAATTTTAAAATTCAATGCGATATCAAAAAAGCCTTTGGATTATCGGTTTTGATAATCCAAAGGCTTTTCTTTATACGGTAAGCCGAAAATTATACATTTCAGGCGTTTCGCTGTCATAATTGATTTTTTTATGTATTTCCTGCATTTTAAGGTCAAGACGGCTTATTTCTTCCGCACATTCTTTGAGCGACTTTGATATTTCGGCGGCGTCGGACTTGACATTCTTTTTGTATTTAAGCTTATGCTCAAGACTTGCCCAAAAATCCATAGCTATTGTGCGGAACTGAACCTCTACACGCATATACTTCTTTTCGGTCATTAAAAAAATCGGAATTTCCAGAATTAAATGCAGACTTCTGTAACCGTTCGGTTTTGGATTTTTTATGTAATCCTTTTTTTCTATAAGCCGTATATCGTCCTGCGAGCAAAGCTTATCGGCAAGAATATAAATGTCATCGGGGAATGAGCAGATAACCCTTATTCCCGCAACATCATTAAGATTTTTTTCTATACTCTCGGCCGACAGTTCAAAACCCTTGCGGTTGAGCTTTTCTATAATGCTCGGAACCGTTTTAATTCTGCAATTAATCGATTCAAACGGATTGCGGTCATTTTCAAGTGAAAGCTGAGTGTTTAAAACATCAAGCTTTGTTTTAACCTCTAACATAGCGCATTTATAACGCATCATAAGCTCAGCAAAAGGTTTTGTCTGCTCTAAAATTTCACTTGCATTGTCAAGCAGTTTTTTTGTTTCTATATCTTTTATATCAATCATTTTTCCGTCTCCGTATCAAAAGTCTGATTCTATTATAACTGCCGAATTTTGCCTTTTTATGAATTCTTTATTAATGTATTGCGCTTGATATACGCAAAAAAATACTGCCGGCAGCTATAACCGGCAGTATTAGAAAGCTTAATTATTTTACCATTCCGGCAACTTCCGCCGCAAAATCGTCAACTCTCTTTTCAATTCCCTCGCCCTTTTCAAAACGAACAAACGAAGCAATCTTTATGTCGGAGCCGAGAGCCTTGGCTGTATTTTCAACATACTTGCCCACGGTTATATCGCCGTCGATAACAAACTGCTGGTCAACAAGGCAATTTTCCTTGTAGTACTTGCCGATTTTACCCTCAACGATTTTTCCGAGAACCGCCTCGGGCTTGTTAGCCATCTTGGGGTCTTCCTTCATCTGAGCGATAAGGATCTCTTTTTCCTTCTCGATAACCTCAGCCGGAACCGAAGCTTCGTCAAGATAAGCCGGATTCATAGCCGCAATCTGCATTGCAACATTCTTACCCATAGCAACGAACTCTGCGTTATCGGCGTCAAGAGCGGTATCGAAGTTTACAAGAACGCCGATTTTACCGCCTGCGTGAACATAGGAAACAACCTTACCCTCGTAACGGGCAAAACGGCGAACCTTTATATTTTCACGAACGGCAAGGAAGAGCTCCTGTACCATTTCTTCAACGGTCTTACCGTCCTTTTTCGTAGCCAAAAGCGCGTCAACATCCGCCGGATTTTCTTCGGCAACGATTTCTGCAATCTTTGCGGCCAATGCCTTAAAGCCGTCGCCGTTTGCAACGAAATCGGTCTCACTGTTAATCTCAACAACAGCGCCTACGCCGTTCTTGGTATAAGCGCAAACAGTTCCTTCAGCGGCAACGCGGCTTGCCTTTTTGGCCTGGGAAGCAAGTCCCTTTTCACGGAGATAATCCGCAGCGGCGTCCATATTTCCGTCGCACTCAACAAGGGCTTTTTTGCAGTCCATCATACCGCAACCGGTCTTTTCTCTTAAAGCCTGTACATCTTTAGCAGTAAAAGCCATTATATTTTCCTCCTGTAAGGTTTGATCTTAAAAATAATTATTCTGCGTCAGCAGCGGTTTCTTCTTCGGAAACAGCCTCTTCAGCTTCGCCGTCCTCGGCAGCGGTTCCCATTTCGGAGCCCTGTCTGCCCTCGATAACTGCGGCCGCCATTGTTTCTGCAATAAGTTTAACTGCACGGATAGCGTCGTCGTTTCCGGGGATTACAGCGTCAATTTCGTCAGGATCGCAGTTTGTATCAACGATAGCAATAATCGGGATACCTAATTTCTTAGCTTCCGCAACTGCAATTCTTTCCTTGCGGGGGTCAACTATAAAGAGTGCTCCGGGGAGCTTCTTCATATCCTGAATACCGCCTAAGAATTTCTCAAGTTTTTCTATTTCAAGATTGAGCTTAACAACTTCTTTTTTGGGGAGAAGCTCAAATGTTCCGTCGTCTCTCATTGTGCGAAGCTGATTGAGTCTCGCAATACGGGTACGGATAGTTGTAAAGTTAGTAAGCATTCCGCCGAGCCAACGGGCGTTGACATAAGGCATACCGCAATGCTCCGCCTCTTCCTTAACGGAATCCTGAGCCTGCTTTTTAGTGCCTACGAAAAGTATATCGCCGCCTTCTGCCGCAATGTCACGGGCAAACATATATGCCTCGTTGAGCTTTTTAACGGTCTTCTGAAGGTCGATAATGTAAATTCCGTTACGCTCGGTGAAAATGTATTCTGCCATTTTCGGGTTCCAGCGTCTTGTCTGATGTCCGAAATGAACACCGGCTTCAAGAAGCTGTTTCATTGATACTACTGCCATTTGTTTTTCCTCCTAAGGTTTTACCTCCATCCTGCCGTTTTCCGGGAATTTTCAAAGAAAACACCTTGCCGGTTCAAAGCAGAATGTGTGTTTTTTATTACCGTCCATACCGAACAGCCGAATGATTATACCACATTTTTTCTAAAAAATCAAGTGTTTTTTATGCTATATAAGTATTTGTAAAACCAACCTTTTTGTGGTATTATTATTTAAAATCTTATTAGGGGAAAAAATTATGACTTTAAGGGATCTTAAAATCGGAAACACTGCAGTTATTGAAAAGGTCGGCGGCGAGGGAAGTCTCCGTCAGCATTTTTTGGATATGGGGGTTATTCCGGGGGCTGAAATAACGCTTGAAAAATTCGCGCCCATGGGTGACCCGATGGAATTTCGCATACACAGCTATGAATTGACGCTCCGTGTTGCGGATGCCGAAAAAATACTTGTACGGCCCGTTAACGGAAAATCGGAACGAAAACATGATAATTGTATTTCTTCTCTTAAGACGGGAGAACACCCCGGACTCGGCGAGGACGGAGTTTATCACGACAGAAGCGAGGAAAAGCCGCTCCCCAAGGGCACACTGCTTACCTTTGCGCTGGCCGGCAATCAAAATTGCGGAAAAACGACCCTTTTTAATCAGCTTACCGGTTCAAATCAGCATGTCGGCAACTTCCCCGGCGTTACGGTAGACCGCAAAAGCGGCGCTATAAAGGGCTATGAAAACACAGAAGTTACGGATCTGCCGGGCATTTACTCCCTGTCTCCTTATACTTCCGAAGAAATAGTTTCCCGTCGGTTTATTCTTGATGAAAAACCAAAAGGTATCATAAATATAGTTGACGCGACTAATATTGAGCGGAACCTATACCTTACAATGCAATTAATGGAATTGGATATTCCGATGGTTCTCGCACTTAATATGATGGACGAGGTTCGTTCAAACGGCGGCACTGTACGTATAAACGATATGGAAAGGCTGCTCGGCATACCGGTAGTTCCCATATCCGCCAGTAAAAACGAGGGCGTAGACGAGCTTATCAGACACGCGGTTCATATAGCCGAATACGCCGAAAAGCCGCACCGAACCGATTTTTGCAGGGATGACGGAAGAACAGGCGCGGTACATAGGGCGATTCACAGTATTATGCACCTAATAGAGGATCACGCTGTCCGCGCGAGAATACCGTTGAGATTTGCCGCAGGAAAGCTGATAGAAGGCGATAAACGCATAGAGGAAAAGCTGAAGCTTGACAGCAACGAAGCTGAGGCTGTTGAACATATTATCATTCAAATGGAGGAAGAAAGAGGTCTTGACCGCGCGGCGGCAATGGCGGATATGCGTTTTTCCTTCATAACAGAGCTTTGCGATAAAACCGTCGTGAAGCCGAGTGAAAGCAAGGAACACATCCGCAGCCGAAAGATTGATAAAATACTCACGGGAAAATATACCGCCATACCGTCCTTTATACTGATTATGGCGCTCGTCTTTTTTCTTACCTTTAATGTTATAGGCTCCTCTCTCCAAAATCTTTTACAGCTTGGTATAAACAGTCTGACCGACGCCGTAAACAATATGCTTATCGCGGTCAATGTAAACGGCATACTGCGCTCGCTTATAATAGACGGCGTATTTACAGGCGTAGGCAGTGTGGTAAGCTTTGTGCCTATTATAGTCGTTCTGTTTTTCTTTCTGTCCCTGCTTGAAGACAGCGGTTATATGGCAAGGGTCGCATTTGTCACCGACAAGCTGCTCCGTAAAATCGGATTGTCGGGCAGAAGCATAGTGCCAATGCTGATAGGTTTCGGCTGTACGGTCCCGGGTGTAATGGCAAGTCGTACGCTCCCCTCTCAGCGCGACCGCCGTATGACGGTAATTCTGACCCCGTTTATGAGCTGTACCGCAAAACTCCCGATATACGGCTTTTTTATTCAGAATTTCTTTCCCCGTTACAGCGGACTTATTATGATAAGTATTTATCTTTTGGGTATTGTTGTCGGCATACTTGTAGCGCTTACTACCAAAAGCACCGTTTTTAAGGGCGAAGCGGTGCCGTTTGTAATGGAGCTGCCGAATTACCGTATGCCGGGTGCCAAAAATGTCCTTATGCTCTTATGGGACAAGGCAAAGGATTTTTTAAACCGAGCCTTTACCGTTATCTTCTTAGCTTCAATAGTTGTATGGTTTTTGCAGACCTTTGACTTCGGGCTTAACGCAGTCAAGGACTCAAAGGACAGTATACTGGCTCTCCTCGCAGGTTTTATAGCGCCCGTCTTTGCACCCGTGGGACTCAATGACTGGAGAATAGTAACCGCCCTGATTGCGGGATTTATGGCAAAAGAAAGCGTTGTTTCAACGCTTGAGGTTTTAACGGCAGGCGTAGGTATAACATCGATTATGCCCGTCTCCTCAGCCATAAGTATGTTGGTTTTTTGTTTGCTTTACACTCCATGCATAGCGGCCGTTGCCGCCATAAAACGGGAGCTTGGCGGAAAATGGGCGGCTTTGATAATCGCCGGTCAGTGTATTTTAGCCTGGATCTGCGCCCTGCTTGCACGGACGGTGTGCATTATCTTTAATATATTGTAAAATTCTTCTTTTATTTTTTGCCGTGTTGTGATATAATCATATAAATATAGTTAAAAGGAGATAATAAAATGGCTTATTATTTTAATGAAACATCCCACACCTTTAACGAATACCTGTTAGTTCCGGGCTATTCCTCTGCCGACTGCATACCGGCAAATGTAAGTCTTAAAACTCCTCTTGTTAAATACAAAAAAGGCGAAGAGCCTGCAATATCAATGAATATTCCGCTTACTTCGGCTATAATGCAGTCCGTATCTGGCGACAGGCTTGCGGTTGCCCTTGCCAGGGAGGGCGGCGTATCGTTTATTTACGGCTCGCAATCCACCGAGGACGAGGCGGCTATGGTTGAGAAAGCCAAAAGCTATAAGGCAGGCTTTGTTGTAAGCGAATCCAATGTCACACCTGACGACACCCTTGCGGATATTTTGGCGCTTAAAGCTAAAAACGGCCACTCGACTGTTGCCGTAACATCAAACGGCAAACCCGACGGTAAGCTCCTCGGCATAGTGACAAGCAGAGATTACCGTGTAAGCCGTATGGACGAAAACACAAAGGTAAAGGACTTTATGACCCCGCTTTCCTCACTTATTGTAGGAAAAGAAGACACCACCTTAAAACAGGCAAACGATATTATATGGGACAATAAGCTTAATTCACTCCCAATCGTTGATAAAAACGGCAGCTTAAAGTATTTTGTATTCCGTAAGGATTACGATGCGCACAAGGAAAACCCCAATGAGTTGCTTGACAGGCACAAGCGCTATGTGGTAGGCGCGGGAATCAATACCAGAGACTATGAGGAAAGAGTACCGGCTTTAATAGCGGCAGGCGCAGATGTACTTTGTATTGATTCTTCAGAGGGCTTCAGCGAATGGCAGTCAAGAACCCTCGCGTTTGTACGCAAAAAATACGGCGACAGCGTAAAGGTAGGCGCCGGAAATGTTGTTGACCGTGAGGGATTTATGTTCCTTGCCGAAGCAGGCGCCGATTTTATAAAGGTAGGTATCGGCGGCGGCTCCATATGCATAACCCGTGAGACCAAGGGAATAGGCAGAGGACAAGCCACTGCGCTTATTGAGGTCTGCGCCGCCCGTAACGAATACTATGAAAAAACCGGAATATATATCCCCGTCTGCTCCGACGGCGGAATAGTTCACGACCACCATATGACGCTGGCGCTTGCAATGGGCGCGGACTTTATGATGCTCGGCCGCTACTTCGCAAGATTTGATGAAAGCCCGACAAACAGAATCACAATAAACGGTAATTACTATAAAGAATACTGGGGCGAAGGCTCAAACAGGGCAAGAAACTGGCAGCGCTACGATTTGGGCGGAGATAAAAAGCTCTCATTCGAGGAGGGCGTTGATTCCTATGTTCCGTATGCCGGAAGCCTCAAGGACAATGTAAACCTTTCGCTTTCAAAAGTTAAGTCCACAATGTGTAACTGCGGCGCTCTCACAATACCGGAACTTCAGAAAAAAGCCAAGCTGACGCTTGTCTCGGCAACCAGCATAATCGAGGGCGGAGCGCACGATGTTATACAAAAGGATACATCGGCAGGTGTAGTTAAATAATGAGACCCGTTCTTTATATAGTAATCCCGTGTTATAATGAGGAGGCCGTACTGCCCGTCACGGCAGGTATGTTTCTCTCAAAAATAACACAGCTTATATCGGAAGAAAAAATAAGCGAAAACAGCCGTATTATGTTTGTTGACGACGGCAGTAGGGATTCTACATGGGACATAATAGAAGAGCTTTCAAGGAGCAATCCGCACTATACGGGGATTGCTTTAAGCCGTAACCGCGGTCATCAAAACGCCCTCCTTGCGGGCCTTACCGAGGCTTGCGGTCTTTGCGACATTACAATAAGCATTGACTGCGACGGTCAGGACGATATAAACGCCATGGATAAAATGGTGGATGAATACTTAAACGGTGCGGAAATCGTATACGGCGTCCGCTCGGACCGCAAGACTGATACAGTATTCAAGCGCACAACGGCGCAGTGCTTTTATAAGTTTATGAACAAGATGGGCGCAAATGTGGTATATAACCACGCCGATTACCGCCTTATGTCCTCAAGGGTATTAAAGGAATTTTCCGATTTCCGTGAGGTAAATATATTTTTACGGGGTATGGTTCCGCTTGTGGGCTTTAAAAGCACCTGCGTTGAGTACGAAAGGCGCGAAAGGATTGCGGGAGAAAGCCATTATCCGCTGAAAAAAATGCTTGCCCTTGCGATAGACGGTATAACGAGTCTATCAACTAAGCCGATAAGAATAATAACCGTATTCGGCTTTATAATAGCGGCATTAAGCTTTATCGGAATACTTTGGTCGGTTATAACCTATCTCTGCGGTCATTCGGTGGCAGGATGGGCATCGCTTGTAAGCATTGTGTGTTTTTTAAGCGGCATACAGCTTTTAAGTCTCGGTGTTATAGGCGAATACATCGGAAAAATATATCTTGAAACAAAGCGCAGACCAAGATTTATTATCGAAAAGCGAACAAATACCGATAAGAATTAAATTAAAGCGCCCCGAAACGGAATTTTCAGTTTCGGGGCGCTTTGTTCGGTTTGCCTTAAATTTTCGCAGTATTCCGAGTATACTGTTACCCCACCTGCTTATCAAGAACCGATTTATAGTAATTCCCGAAATCAGCAAGGGCGTCAATAATCGGGAGCATTTGTCTGCCGAGGTCTGTGAGACCGTATTCAACCTTCGGCGTATTTACCGCAGACGACGCCGTTGTGAATTAAAAGCCTAAAAAAGAACACAGCTTTGGAGCAAAACCGCAGCTGTGTTTTTTTACAGTTTAAGCATATACAGAATACTGTCTCTGTCGGGATATTATACTACAAAAGAAGGTAAGTCAAAAATGTGCGATTATGCAAAAATCCCTCTGCCGAAAAATCGGTAGAGGGATTTCGTTTTAAATATACAAGCTTACCTTAATGTCTTTCCGGCGGTGCACACGGTGCTTTGCGGAATCGGCATACAGGTATCACACGGCATCCTCTTTTGTGAGTGTGAACTCAGCAAATTTGGTATACTCGATTAGTTCCTGCTGTCTTTAATTGCAGCCTGTGCAGATAGGTAAAAATATGGGGGTTTTTAATGAAATGAGCATTGTCCTCATTCTCTCCCCTATGTACCGAGGAAATCTTTTCGATTTCCTCTAATTTGATAATGCAGTTTTTCTTTCTGCCTTCCGCTGTAAAGGTTGCTTTCACATCTGCTGTCCCATTCAGATTAACATACCAATCAAATGTAGTATCCGATGTTGGTGTTATCAAATATACAAACCGATTGACAACATCGTGGCTGATAGTGCTACCACTAAAATCAACAAGGCTGTTCAGAGTAGAACGGATACCCTCTATATCCAATCCTTTCGGATTGCTTTTTTCCTGTGGAATTTCATCAAGTGCTTTTTGAAGTTTCTTGATTTCTTCATCGACAGGACTTCTCATTGCTTGATACTCGTCTTTGGAAATCTCTCCATCAGCTCTCATAGCAATCAAGTTAGTCAGTCTGCTATTTGCCTTATCCAATTTCGCCTGTATCGTTACCGTATCGGATTGAGTTTCGTTAGATTTTTCTTCCTTATAATAACACTTAATAAGGTCTAACGCAATCAGTACAGACTCTTTTCTCTCTGTCCAGAGATGCTCTAACAGAGCTTTTGCCATAAAATCAAGTTTCCAATCGGTTATCATTCTGCTGTCACAATATCCCTCAGTGTCTAAACCGATTTCAGCTCTTTTCCGTTTAATTCCGTTGTTAAGCTGATTGTAGCATTGATAACCGTAAGAGGTTTTTCCGTCCAATTTCGTATGCCATTTGTTTTTACGATATGATGAGCCGCAGGAGCAACGCAGCTTGTTGACCCATATATCTCGTGAATCACGCTTACTATGTGTGTTTTTTCCTGCCGATACACATACAGGTTTTACTCTGCTTTCCCTTATTGCCTGTGCTTTATCCCATATCTCTTGAGAAATAATAGCAGGGAAATCTCCCTCAACATATTCATAAGTGGACATATCAAGATTGTTAATTCGCTTCTGCTCTAAAAAATTATTGCTTCTGGATTTGTTGTAACACTTTGTTCCTGTGTAGGTGGCATTTTTAATCGCTCTCATAATATTTGAAACGCTCCACTTTATAAGTCCAGAAGCTGTTTTCCTTTTTCGCTCCGTCAAAATCTTTGCGATTTTCATCGAGCCATAACCTTGCAGATACAAATCATATATCATTCTGACCGTTTCTGCCTGTTCCTCATTGATAACATAGGTATCTCCAACACGGTCATAACCTAAAATATTACCGTTTCCATAGAGAACACCATTATCACGGCTGATTTTCTGACCTGCTTTTACACGCTCGGAAGTCTTACGACTTTCTTCCTGTGCCAATGTTGCCATAAGAGATAGCCGCAGTTCTCCATCTCCGTCCATTGTCCAAATATTATCGTCGATAAAAAACACCTCAACGCCTATGCCTTTCAACTCTCTTGTAACAACAAGGGTATCCACAACATTTCGTGCAAAACGGCATACCTCTCTGGTAACAATTAAATCAAATTTACCTTGCTTGGCATCTTCAATCATTTTCAAAAAGGCAGGGCGTTTTTTTGCCTGTGTTCCCGTGATACCCTCATCAATATATCGTTCACAGACCGTCCAGTTCGGATGATATTTTACTTGGTCATCATACCATTGTAACTGATTTTCCAATGCAGATAACTGCGCTTCGTGTTCTGTTGATACACGACCATAAATAGCAACATTTCTGGCTCTATTTCTATCAAACTGAGCATAATCTGTGAGCTTAAATCGGTAATTATATTCATTTACTGCTGTATTCATAAAGCATACCTCCATTTCTGTGCTGATTACATTCTACCTATTATCAAGCCGCTTGTGAAATGTGCGAATTGGTGTGCTTCACGATATTTGTATATGTGGCTTGATTTATTTTCCCTTTTTCAAGAAGTATCTCAATGAGTTTCAGAGCTGCGGTATATTTATCTACTTTAATATTGTCCATTTTGACCTCCTTTCAGAGAAACACTAACGGCAAGAGCCTTATCAACTCTTGCCATTATGTTATTGGGCATCATTCCCATATACTGTTTTAACCTCTGCTTATCAATCGTCCGTATCTGCTCAAGCAGGATAACAGAGTCCTTGTCAAGCCCTTCATAATTACTTACTGCGGTATGTGTGGGCAACTTTGCTTTTGTGTGTACTCGGCTCGTAATTGCTGCAATGATTACCGTCGGGCTGTGCTTGTTTCCTATATCATTGGAAATGATAAGTACAGGTCTTGTGCCGCCTTGTTCTGAGCCGATAACGGGATTAAGCTCCGCATAGTAAATGTCGCCACGCTTAATAATTCTTTCCATTGTGTTTGACCTCCCAATATGATTTAGACAGGTGCTTCCTGCCTATGTAGGCAGCCAAACGCAAGGAAGTATTTAAGGTCGGAAGTATCTTAACAATATCTCTGTTCTTATGACCGCCTTTCGTTTGGCTGATATGATAGAAGCATTTCAACTTGTCCTCGACACCCCGAAATGCTATGGGAAGTCGCCAAACGGTCAGCAGCGAACTGACGCCACGGGAGTTCCACCCCAACTGTCGTTCTGACAGAGCCGCCCTCATTGCCTGCGACGGTTTTTTCACGCTCGGACTGTGACTGGACGGGAGTATCATTATCCTCTTTGTGGGTTATGGCGAAATCGGGAGCTGCCCGATATTTTGAGTCGGTAAAGATAGGCTCACCACCTTTCAATCGCTCGCTGCCGCTCGGCAGGTCGTGGCGTACCGCTGCACACGCTTATGCTCATCGCAATCACAAAGAGAAAGTATTTGGCGAATGGGTATTCGGTTGTCAAGGAGCTATCCCGTTTTCGCCACACAAAGGAAAACAGGGTAAGAGGTTTTTGTCCTCTCACCCTGTAGCCCGTGGGAAAGTGCTTTTTTGGACACTATCCTAAAAGTTTTTTTATTTTTTCTTTGAGCCTGCTCAACCGCTTATAAACGGTGTACTCTTTCATATCGAGCATCAGAGCAATTTCAGCGATAGAAAATCCCTGTAACTGCAACAGAACTGCCTGCAAAGTAAGCCTGTCCACTTTAATCAAAACTTGGTAGAGCTGCTGATTTTCGATGTTATCCAAAAAGTCCTCAACCGTTTTTATTTCGGGTGGTGTTGTATCCTCTGCGACTTCATCAAGGTATGTACCTGCTTCCTGCATACGCTGATAGTACCGTCTGTCAGAATTAAAAATCGCCCAATCATGAACACGGAGCTGTTCTATAGTGTCTTCGCTAACCCCCAAGCTCCGTAACTGCTTTTCCTCGGCTTCTTTCCAGAGCCGCCATTTCTTTTCTTCTCTGGCTTTGTTGTAAGCCATAATGTGTACCTCCAATCTGAATTTTTTTGAGAAATTCAGATTGAGGTGGGCTACGGCACCCAATGCCAGAAGCAGGTTTATCCTGTGTTGCGACAAAAAACGACAAACAAAAAGCCGCAAAGGTACTAAGACCTCTACGGCAACACGCATAATTATCTCTATGATATAGATATGTGACTTCTACTCGAAAAGTAGAAAAGTGCCACGAGCAAGCAAGGCTTTTTTTAATAAGTTATCCTCACTTCTACGTGACACTATGTAAATAACTGCTGCTTCTGATAAGCAGCGTGATGGTCGTGCTTGACCAACACATAAAAATCCCTCCAAACTCGAAAACGGGTTTAGAGGGCAGTAAAATTTAGTCTGGGCGTGACAAAGCCGCCCACCAAAGCACCGTTTTTTTTATTCGGCGGGCTTGTCCTACCTATGGTTATATAAAAACAGAGCCGACAAACTGCGATTACTCGCTTGTTCATCGGCTCTGCATCTTATGCGTCTGGCTCTTTGATGACGGTTATTTGTAAATTCTTTACATCAATCAATGTTTCCTGTTTACATTTTGGGCAGTAAAGAGGATAGTTTTTCAAAACTGTGTCCTCTCTGATTTTGTTTCGGGTTTTGTTTCCGCAAAGAGGACATAATAGCCATTCTGTCTGCTTCAAGTTACAACCTACCTTTCAAAATTAAATACATTTACTTACTATCATTCTGCGATAAGCTCCAATAACACGATTTCTGGACGGTTATTAAATCGAATAGGGATTATACTATTGCCAAGTCCTCTGCAAACAATCATATTTGTGTCACCTTTCGTATATAAGCCTGCATCATATTTTGGAAACAAGCCTTGATTTGGAGCAACCAAACCGCCAATAAACGGTAAACGAAACTGACCACCATGTGCGTGACCGCTTAAAACTAAATCGACACCACAATTTACATAGGCTTCAAACAATTCTGGGCGATGTGAAAGCAAAATAGTGTAATTGTCTTTATCTCCGATTAGTCCCCGTAATTTCGTATCAACCATAGCAGGAACTTCTCCAAACATATCCCCTTTAAGCGTAAAGCTTGGGTCGGAAAGTCCGATAAGCGTAATGTCATCTCCATTATATTCTAACTGCATTGCTTTATCTTCAAGGACAACTACACCAGTATTTTCAAGTTCTGCTTTAAGCTCATCATACTGTGACAAACTGGCTTCGTGATTGCCTGTTACATAATATGTATCTGCAATTTGAACAGCTTCTTTTGCAAAATCAAGGGCAACATCAATGTCCGTATGTTCAGCATCAACTAAATCACCCGTTATTACTATTATGTTTGGCTCACATTCTGACAGTATTTGTAACAGTTCTGCATTGTCTTCTCCGAACACTGCATTGTGCAGGTCGGATATTTGAGCTATCCGAAAACCATTAAATGCGGCAGGGATACGATTGCTTGAAACAGTCACCGTACTCAACATCAAAGCTGTATTGCTCCACATAGTCCAAATAATCAAAGCAGCAATCAACGTGCATACAGAAATCAAAGTTTTTTTAGATAATCGTTTTTTCATGGTGTTCTCCATCTTTCCTATATTATGATATAGAGCCAACCTTACAATTAGATGAATTTTGACTTACAAAATAGTAAGCTAAAAGAGGCAGACAATTCCGTTCAAGAATTACCTGCCTGCCCCTCTATGAATGCAATAATATTGAGAACTATTGCACACTAATTATATCTACGATAGATGTTTTCTCCAATTTTTTAATGGGGTTTCTTACTGCCAAAATTACTGCAATGGCAACAACAACAATAATGATACCAAGCTGAACCAGAGGAACACTCCATGCATCGCCCCATTTATAGGTTATAAGTTTGCTAAATAAAATCTTGTTACAGACTATTCCTAAAACGCTACCGCAAATAGTACCTGTGATTGCATAGGTAGATGCTTCGGCAATAATCATTTTAGCCAGTTGCCTGTTACTTAATCCAATCGCTCGAAAAACTCCGTATTGTTTCATTTTTGCCACCACACTCATAGCTATGCTATTTATGATATTGAATAGTGTAATCAATGCAATCAATACCAAAAAGCCATAAATGAAAAGCCCAAAACAATAGTAAGCCCCACGGGTGTTACTATTACCCATTCGCTCATCAGAAAATGTATATTGTGAGCCTACCAAGCGGTGTATTTCATTTACATCATTCTCTGTGGCATTTTGAGATAACTGTATATCAATAATACTATAATCCGTTTCGCCCGTCAGTTTTCTAAAGGTATCCTCAGAACAAATGAGCTTGCCAACATCTTGACGATTATTAAATGGGCAGTCAGATAACATACCGACAATCTCCATATCAGCTTGGCTGCCATTCAAATTTAAGGTAATGACATTGCCTACCTCAATGTCGTTTTGTGGCTCAAAAACGATAAGTCCTGTATTACTTTCACTTTGTGCTTTTTCCAAGCTGCCGGACAAAACATAGTCCTTTGCCCAGTCAAACTGCATGTCTTCATATGAAATAAGGTCAACAACTTTTTCCTCGCCATTTACGATTACGGGAACATTGTAAGCAAACATTCGCCCATAAACATTTTTTACGGCGGGATTTTGCTGTAATTCCTCAATAAATTCAGCCTTTACCGAGCAGGTATCTTCTGGACTGATAACAGATATATCGGCAGTCCACGGCTGTAAAGGCGTCAATGTGTGATTCATAAAATCAATAGTTACTGAAAATGCAAGAAAAAGAATAATACTGATTGAAAATGAGCTAATCATTAAAATAAAATTCTTTTTGCTTGCTTTAGCATGATGAATACCAAGAGAAGTGTCTATCTTGAAAAACTTGGTATTCGCCGCTTTTTTTACAGGTTGTAAATCATTTGCATTTCCAGATACCGCTGCCAAAGGAGAAACTTTGGATGCTTTCTTAGCAGGAGAACGGGCAGCAAGGAGAACTGTCAACAAACCAACAACAATACCCGCTATAATACTTGGATAGCTTATACTAAAAGCAGGCATTCCACCAAAATATTGTGGACTAAGCTGCCGCAAAATAAAACACAATACCCAAACCAATACCATACCGCCGATAACACCAAGTGGAATTGCAAAGCGACACCAATTCATAACCTCTTTACGTACTAACTGCATAACCTGTTTAGGTGTTGCCCCTATGCAACGAACCATTCCAAAAAACTCTGTTCGCTGTGCCACATTAGTGTTCATACTACTTGCAATCATTAAAACGCCAGCCATCAAAACGAGGAAAAATAGAATTATTGCAACAGTATACACCTGTGCCATGAATGAATCATCACTCTGCCCCATCAAACCAAGCAATGTTATATTTTCGGTTACTTGTTTATCGGACAATCCGTACTGTTCTTTAATCTCAGCTATCTCTTTTGGAATGTTTCCTTTATTATCAAATAGCACGAAAAACATTGTATACTCAGATGGGTTAACATCTGTTTCATTGGAGTAAATTGTTCGAAAGCCATCTGTTGTCAAAAACACACCATAAACATCTTCACGCATAAGGTTTGCGGAATTTTTCATAAAGCCAGAAATAATATATGAGAATTCCGTTCCATTTGGCGTTGTAATTACAATTTGCTCACCAATTTTTAACTTTAGCGTATCCTTCGCATTGATTGATATCATTGCTTCATTCTCAGTTTTAGGAAACGTCCCTTCATCCAACACATTAAAAATTTCTGTAACTATGCTTTCATTTCCACCGCATATACTCACATTTTTTCCATGCAAAGTATATTCTTGTTCTCCTCGAAAATTCAGCGTACCATAATCGGCAACAGTAGCTACCTCTGGTCTGGAAGATATAAGCATTGCATCTTCATCACTAATGTTTTGTATGCCAATATGCCAATTTCCGTTTTCCTGCTGTGCCTGCAAAATCTGCCCTCTGATAAACATATCAGCCATACCGAAAATAGCTGTTACCAGAAAGACAGCCAATACAATACAAATAATAGACATACGATTTTGCTTTCGATGTACTTTTGCAGAAATAGGAACAAGGTCAAGATAACTTTTCATTCGCATTACCTCCCAAGTCTGTCAGCACACCGTCTGTGACACGCAAGACACGGTCAACCATAGAAGTAAGACCGTTGTTGTGCGTAATCATAAGTATTGTTTGTTGGTAATGTCTGGATGCTTTTGTCAGCAAATCAATAACATCTTGGCTATTCTTGCTATCCAGATTGCCTGTCGGCTCGTCCGCAAGAATCAACTTCGGTTTTGTAATCAATGCCCTGCCAATAGCGACACGCTGCTGCTGACCGCCAGAAAGCTGGCTTGGCAAATGGTTTCTTCGTTCTGTTAAGCCGAGCAATTCTAATATTTCTTCTACATCAGAAGCTTTCGGTTTGCGATAATCCAAAAGAAGCGGAAATGCTATATTCTGTTCCACCGTCAATTCAGATACAAGCTGAAAAGACTGAAAAATAAAGCCGATATTCCTCCTTCTGAAAATCGTGCGTTCTTCTTCTTTCATAGAAAATAAGTTATTCCCATCCATCGTGACTGTGCCAGAAGTAGGAACATCCAATGCACCGATACAATTTAGCAGGGTACTCTTCCCAGAGCCAGACTCTCCAACGACAGCAACGAACTCACCTTTTTCCAGAGAGAACGATACATTTTTCAAAGCATCGACTTTTGCCTCACCAGTTCCGTATGTTTTACACAGATTTTGTACTTTTAAGATTTCCATTTATAAGTACCTCCTTTCTTACAAGGATAGAAGTAACAGCTTACAATCAGATGAATTTAACCTTACGATTCCGTAAGGAAAGACAATGTAAAGGTTGTTCCCTGTAATCGCTCGCTCTGAACAGAAAGAATACCGCCTTGTCCCTCAACAATCGCCTTTGCTAATGGCAATCCAAGTCCAATCCCTTGACTTTCTGAAGTATTTTTGCTTCGATAAAATCTCTTAAATATGTGGTGTATATCCTCTTGGGAAATGCCGTGTCCGTTATCCGTAATAAATATTCTAATCATAGCGGGCGTTTGTTCCCACGATATAGAGATTTTTCCCCCTGTATCTGTATGGTCAAGTGCGTTTTTGATAATGTTGCCAATGGCTTCGCCCGTCCAATCTATATCACAGTAAAGCATCTGTTCCAAATCACCATCTATCACAATTTCCTTTTTTTCATTGTCCGCCCGTGTTGTCAATTCACTAATTGCGTGATTAATAATATTCGGGATACTGTAATTGGATTTTTCAAAAGAGATGCTCCCTGCATCTATTCTTGTGATTTTCAACATAGATTGAATAAGCTGTTCCATTCTCTTTAATGCAGTTCCAATCTTTAAGGAAAATTCTTTGACCGTTTCGAAGTTTTCTGGCTCATTCTCAATAATTTCCTGATACATCATAAGTGCCGACAGAGGCGTTTTTAATTGATGTGATATATCAGAAATTGTATTTTTAAGAAACTCTTTTGTCTTTTGTTCTGTATCATTTTTTGCTTGAAGCATAGTAGCCAATTGGTCAACAGAAGATAAGAGCTGGTAAATAGTTCCCTCGTTAGATTGCGGAAGGTGAACAGTATAGTTCCCATCTATGTAGTCCTTAATGATGTTTTCTGATTCCCTATATAGTCTTTCCCTACGATACAAAAACAGCATTGTACCTAAAAACAGAAGCAGCGTCCATAGAAATAACATCACAAACAGAGATGTCAGTATTGTATTTTTAACAGCAGATACATAAGGTAAATTTTCTATATCCGTGCTGTTTGAAAGACCAATTTCGGCTAAAAACTTATTTCCTGTAGTGCCTGCTTCCGTATTCATTAAGGCTGTTGCAATTACTTCCTTTGAAATTCCTTCTTCCAGTAAAGAAGTAGCAATCGCATTATTGTGTGTTAAAAACATTTCTTTGGTAGCCGCCGTTTGCGTGTCAATGACAGCTATTCCCATCAAAAAAAGCAGCAAAACAAGAGTAACAATGAAAATGCAATAATAACGGCTATGTTTATCATGTAAGAAGTTCATTCGTCCACCTCTTTCCACTGATAACCAAATCCTCGGACTGTTAGTAAATGTTCTGGATGTGATGGGTCTGTTTCTATTTTTTCTCGCAGTCGTCGCACATAGACGGAAAGGGTATTATTGTCTACATAATCTCCTGTGCTGTCCCATAACTCGTCTAAAATAATATCTCTTGTAATAATACGGTTTGCATTCTTTACCAACAGGCATATTAAACGGTATTCTGCGGCGGTAAGTTCTAATATTTTTCCCTTTAATAAGACACGGCTTCCTAAAAGGTCTATCTTAATATCGCCACATTCCATAACTGCCCCTGTTCCTTGAGTGGACAACCCTGCCCGCCGCAGCAACGCTCGTATGCGTGAACATAACTCGCCTAACTTAAACGGTTTTGTTATGTAGTCATCACCGCCGCAGTCCAGACCACGAATAATGCTAACTTCTTCATCAGAAGCTGTCAGAAAAATAATCGGTATCTGACTTCCGTTTTTTCGTACTTTTTCACATATCTCAAAACCTGTTCCGTCTGGCAATGTGACATCAAGGATGAGCATATCGTATTTTTCTATCTCAGATAAATAAGTTAGAGTTTCCTGCACAGAACGGACAAAATCGACATCGAAGCCATTTTTCTTTAGCGAATATTGCAGTCCGTCTATTAAACTTACATCATCTTCTAGTAATAAAATTCTATTCTCCATAATCTGTAACCTTTCTCCGCTTATCAACGGGCTTTTTTGAACTTTTAGGAATAAGCCACACCCGATTTATATTTAGGACACCCTCAATACGGTTTTCTTTGCATAACCGTTGCACACGCCGCACCGATATCCCCCAAAGTTCTGCGGCTTCCTGTGCCGTCATATATTCAAACATTTCTGACCTCCTAAAATCGTACTGTATCTATTATATCCGTTTGAACGAACAATATCAACTATGCAAATGTGAATTTTTATATCTTACAAGTAGAGATTTTATATCCTAATACAAGGGATTTCAGACCGTTCTATAAGAACTATCATTTCTGTAAAATATAATAGAAGCATTATATTGATACAAGGTGGTGAGCTTATGGACGCAAGAAACAATGATTTTGACTTCGATTTTACACCGATAGGGCAGGCAATCAAAAAAGCAAGGACAGCAAAAGGTATGACCAGAGATGAGCTTTCTCGTATTGTGGATTATGACCCAAGACATCTTCAAGCGATTGAAAATGAGGGGCAAAAGCCAAGTCTGGAGTTGTTCATTCAGCTTGTGACGATGTTCGGTGTATCAGTTGATGAATACATATTCCCAGATAATGAGGTCAAGAAAAGTTCCGTCCGCAGACGCTTAGACGCAGAACTCGACAAACTAAATGATAAAGAGTTGCTCGTAATAGAAGCAACTGTCAGCGGTCTATGTAAGGCAAAAGAGCCAGAGGAATAAACCTCTGGTTTTTCTTTTGCCCATTCTTAATAGGCAGGAACACCGTAACCATAGATGGAGCTACTTCCAACCGTATATTGATTTTGCCTGCAAGTGTCGCCAGAGTTACCCTCCACGGTGTAAACGACACCGTTTTCGCATTTCTCCACAATGCCTACATGGTCGGTTTCTCCGTCGCCTTCCCAATCAAAAAAGATAATATCGCCTGCCGACGGCTCATAGCTTCGGTCTTTCCATTGTCCGTTACCCTTAAACCAATTTGCACCGTCCACGCAGCCTGCGAATTTTGGGATAATCCCGCTTTCGATATAGCCACATTGGTCGGCACACCAAGACACAAAGCAGGCACACCATTCCACACGCCCCTCAAAGCCGTACCAACTCCAATAAGGCTGACCGCCCTCATTGCCGAGCTGTGTCAAAGCGACCTCCACAATCGCCTGGTTACCGCCGCTTGTGAACGCTCTCCCGTATGGATAATACCGCAGCACATGGGCGGGATATTGCGTGTCGCCATAGCTGTCCCAACCTAACCGTGCCGCCTGCATGGTGGAGAACTCTACCGCATTGGCATAGGAATAGCCGCCATAGTTAGTCTTAGCCCACGAGATATAGCCGTTGCCGAAATTGTAACCCTGCAAGGCAAGTTTGATATGCTCCATATCAATCGGGTTTTCTACCTCGGCAGAGATAAGGGCAGCCTTTAATTCCTGTACACCGCACTCAATCGAATATTCTGGGTCTTGTATCCCGTTCGGCTCGTGGGGATACCTTGTGTTAAAGCTGCCCTCCGCCGCCTGCATGGGGTCAAGCCCACGCCCGCCGCTTTCCTGCATCATCACCGCCTTGATAAGCTCCACATATTCGGGGA
>CDZH01079879.1_pt1 | contig 94619 bp, 96 predicted proteins | sample 557721 | NCBI WGS metagenome assembly CDZH01 (sample SAMEA3182062, study PRJEB8094) | gut metagenome | biome: human; feature: gut; material: Stool; isolation source: human stools | place: Canada | collected 2013-01-14 | reverse complement strand
TTCCACGCCAGTTCAAATCCAGCGATAAAGCTGTCGATGGAGGTCTCCTCCGCAATACGGTCTTTTGCGTCGATGATCTGGAGCACCAGCCGACGCTCCAGTTTGCCCAGTACCTTGCTAAGTGCTTGATGGCATTCATCAATTTCCTGTTTCTGAGCCTGGAGTTCAGGCGGGGTACAAAAGCAATCGTATAGGTCTTTCAGCAGCTTGTATTTCATGCGCTCGCCTCCTTGCAGCACAAACATATACCACAGTTCGACGGAAATAGCTACTGAAACTTTTTCAGAAAAATAGCGGCTGGAACATTGTGTTTCAGCCGCTATTTGCGATGCGGGGTACTCGTGGTGCGGGCTCGCAGGTTAGCTATACCCCTACGCAGTTTTTACTTTTGTTTGCATCCGTGCTGAGAGAGCCTTTTTTATAACGATGCCAGCCCTGGGCAATTCGTGGTGGCATTGCGAATGATGATAAATGATATCCTGGCACCACCAATTTCCGCAAGACAGGATCAAGTCAATGCACCGTTGTCTTCCACTTTTTCCGCTTTGGACAGTTCTTCCCAATCCTCACGATTTCCGCATCTGCGAAGGTAGTTGTGGCCACCATCCACGGCGCACGAGCCGCAGCTGCAAAACTTGAAATCATGGACAGTTTTGCTTTCGATGATATCTCCACATTTCTTGCATCTGATTGCGTTTCTGATAATTCTCGGCATAATCATTCTCCCTTTAGTGCAGTCCGGATTTTTTCTTTTTCTCCACTGCCGTCTGTACGGAGGCGCAGGAACGGAACAGCGCACTTCTCCAAAACGGAGTTCTTCTTCATATCTCGCTCTGCCTGCTTACTCCCGGCCTCATGGAAACCAGTTCCGTCCACTTCGATTGCCAGCACGGGCTGCTTATCCATCTGATTGAACAGCAGAAAATCCACATGGGTCAACAGATTGCGGGCATATTGGCGTTCTTCCTCTGTCAGCGGTTCATAGTCTTTCACCAGTGTCGCAAGAGAAACATGCACTGCACAACCGATAGAGGAAAACGCCTCCTCAGACAACACCTCTTGAATCACAGAGTACATGAGATTCTCGGAATCGTATTCCGATACCCGCTTATGTTTTTGCAGATATGCCCTGCGCTGCTCGGCATAGCCCTGATAGAGCATATCGAATACGGAGTAGACCTGGCTCTGGATAACCTCAAAATTGTTATATTCGATGTACCGCGTTAGGTCGCCATAGTTGGTTTGGTCATTGCGTGGGTCCTGCGATGTGACCACCGCCAGCGAATGAACCGCGCGGGAAACCGCCACATTCAGCATATGAGGATCATCCACGAAATCTGTGATGGCATTGTCGACCGAAGTTAGAATGATGGCATCCTGTTCCCGCCCCTGAAACTTGTGGACGGTGTCCACCTCGTAAGTATCTCCCAGCTGCTTGCGGATGGCTGTCACCTGGTCCCGATACGGCGTGATAATGCCGATGCTCTGGAAATTCTGCTGATGCAGCCGCGGAAGCACCTCCTGCTGGATGACATCGATCTGGCGCTGGTTGAGATGCCCACGGGCGTGATTACCGGCAATCGTCCGGTACTTGGTCAATACATCCGGCTCATCATGGTCTTTTGTCATAACGATCAGCTGTCCATGGTAGAACTTCTGATTGCAGAAGTTGATGATTTTGGGGTGGCAACGGTAGTGTTCCCGCAGCAGCGTAACAGGTGCGTCCTGCCATATTTCCAATGCAGAGGACAGCAAACTGTGGGTAGAAAAGCGATACCGCTCATCCAAGGAATACGTTTGCCAAATGGCATCACTGGTGCGAATGTCATCCTCTGTCAGCACATTGGGGAGCTGCTTCAAGTCCCCGACGATCACGATATTCCGCGCGCAGGAGAAGGCCAGCACGCCGGTGGCCAGATCGACCTGTGAGGCTTCATCCACGATCAAGTAATCATAGATATGATCGATGCTCAGCGTTCCTTTGATGGAATAGGTCGTGCTAAGCGCCACCGGATACTCGCTGGTAAACTCTGCGGAATTCCAGCGGAAATCGTTCTTTTCAAAACGCCGTCTGTCACTTTGCCAGTGATACCGCGTCGCCAGTTCCGCCCGGAACAGCCGCAGAGACTTCTGGGTAAGCTCATCCATCTTTGCGTCAAAAGCGTAGTGTTCCAGCTTGCGGTTCAATTCCTGCTTTTCAGCCTCCAGTTCCCGCCTCTTTACGGAATAGAACTGACTTTGCAAATAGGGAATAACAAGCTCTGGAGAACGGAGGAACAATTTGAGTGCATTGCGATTGAACCGGAACATGATGGAGAGTTTTTGCAAAAGGCCTAAGCGGCTCTCATGTTCTGCGTGCTGTTCAAATTCCATCCAAAGTGCAAGAATCTTCTGCGAGGACAGTTTGTCCAGGCTCTCTGTCGGTGCGTCGCTATAAGTCGCGTAATATTCCTCGAAATAGTGCTGTTCCGGATTCAGCTGCAAAAATTCCTGCTCAATTTCCGCAATGCGGTTCTTGGCGTTGAGCATTTCGTTCAGCTCCTGGGAAAGCGCGGTCGTCTCTTGATCCAACTGCTGCCGTTCCTCTGTGGGCATCTCCCAATCACTCATATTCGGATAGGCGCCAGTTTGATTCTCCAGGAACTTTTGCTTGTTGGCAAGGCTTCCGAGAAACGCAGTCAGAAAAGAGGCATTCTTCTTTTCCAGCTTTTCCGCCACATTGTGTGTTGCAGAATTATTGTTGGATACGACCGCCACGGTCTTCCCGCTCCGAACCACATTGGCAATGATATTTAGAATCGTCTGCGTTTTTCCTGTCCCCGGAGGTCCCTGAATGATGCTGATTTTGGAGGAAAGCGCCCGCTCCACCGCCAGCTTCTGACTCCGGTTCAAGCCAAACGGATAGATCACCGCCTCCGGCATCTGTGGTACTTTGACTTCCTTCTGCGGTGCAAGATAGCTTGCCAGCACGGTATCCTCGCTGACCTGCTTGATCTTATCGTACTGCATGCTTAGGATGTTGATGCCTTCCACCTCAAGGCTAATTGCCGCGGCAGTTTCTTTGAAATACTGGAATATTTCTTGATTTGTACCGTCTGTCAGGCAATTCTGCTGGAACTGCACTTCATTCCTACGAAATGAAAAATCTCTCTTTCCGTTGCGGACAATACGATAATACCCACCGAAGTCGAGAATCTCATCAATTCCGCTGATGGTTTGCCCGTTTACGGTGACAATCACCTGCGCAGGGTCGATCTTCTTTTGCAGGGGTAGGATCTCCACATTGCTGCTCTGAAAGCTGTACGACTTATTGGGCGCACTGGTATAGACGACCTCGCACTTCCCGTCATGGAACTGAAAGCTCGCGACCGAGTCCGTCTGGTCTTTTCCCTTTATGATGATTAAGTGCTTTCGTGCGTCCATAGGCATCTCCCCATCAATTCAACTCTCAACTCATAAGTTGCGAGTTATTTCATCACTCGCTCAAGAAGCGTCTGATAGCTGTCCACGACATCATAAACCACATTTCCGTTACTTATTGCTTTGAAATGTTCTCTTGCGCAGTGGATTTTGGATTCTTCAATGAGCCGGAGCTGCATAGAGGACATAGAGCCTTTTGTTTCGGCAACAAAATAGATGTGTTTGACGGTGCCTTCATAGAAAGCAATCGCCCAGTCCGGATTATAATGTCCGACTGGTGTTGCGATATAAAAGCTGTCCGGCAGCTTCACATAAACCGCAACATCTGTGTTGGTGTCCAGGTCGGCTGCAAAATCGCGCTCGTTCGTGGAATCATACACGATATGATCGTATAGATGTCGCTGCGCTTTCATTGCATTTGTACCGAGCTTACCCTTGATGGTCGGTTCGGTAAAGATGTCCGTGTCGTAATGCTCATCCAGCACGTTGTAGGTAATGTGTTGAATAATTGCAGTTGCCTTTTCATCATTGATCAAAGCTGCCACTTTGATAATGAACTCTTCCGGATTGAACTTGAACTGCTCAAAAACGGATTTCTCAATGCCGGTCAGAATTGCAACGACTGCCTTTCGCGTCAAGCCTGTCTCTCCGACCAGCTTGCCGATCAGATCATACTTCACGCTGCTGCCCACGCGGATTTGCTTGCTGCTGTCATAAGTAGATGACTTTGACTTTGAGAATGCGCTTCCGTCAAGAAGCGAGTCCTTTGACTTGATCTCATCCATTGCGCCGGTTTCAACTTTGAAGAAGATTTTCGGCACATGAAGATTTCGGTTGATTGAAGCAATCGCCTTGTTTACAAGCTCATCGGTATCAAAATCAACCACATACACAGATTTCGGGCTGATACGTTTCCAGAGAGCTTTGAACTCCGGCATGGCGAGCTTGTCGGGATCAACTTGCAGCTCGACGTTCTTGTCGCGGGCATTCTCCGGCTGCATAGCGCGGCTGTCATAGACGGAATCGAGGATCTTGATCACAGAATCGCGGCTGTCCGCCACTTCCTCCGCAACCTGAATCGCGCCGTTTGCTTTGTCGGCATAATATTTGTCAGTCAGTACACCGCGCTTGACATATCCGTTGGCGATCAAATCCTCAAAGATTGCCTGAGCAATATCGCTATCCACAACCTGTTCGTTGCCTCTGGCATCCACAATGACCTTGCCCTTGAAGAGGTCGGCAGTAACCGCCACAGGGCGTCCGGCAACTGCATCGGCAAGCTCAGTCTGCAAGCCCTTTGCGAAGCTGTCATAGCTCTCACTGGCGATGACGGTCAGAACATTGATGGACTGCACATCATTTCCGAGCACGTTGGCATCCATGCGCTCGCCGTCCTGATTGACGCACAGGCGCAGACCGCGACCGACCTCTTGCCGCTTGCGAACCTCGCTGCTGCTTTGTTTCAGTGTACAAATCTGGAACACATTCGGGTTGTCCCAGCCTTCGCGCAGTGCAGAATGGGAGAAAATAAAACGCACCGGGGACTTTTTGGGATCACGATCCAGAAGCAGTTCCTTGTTCTTCATAATCAGGTCATAGGCGTCAATATCGTCAGACGTGCCCTCCTTCTTGTCGGAGAGCTTGCTGTCGGTCATTTTGCCCTTTTTGTCCACGGAGAAGTAACCGGCGTGGGTGTCATGGGCGGAAATTGCGTCCAGATAGCGGATGTAGTCCTCATCGCCGATCTCCCGCTGCATGGAGCTGAGAATGTCGTTGTACTCTTCCTCGAACATATCCGCATAGATGCCGTTGAACGGATGTCCAGCCTCGTCGTACTGCTTGTACTTTGCAACCTCGTCGATGAAGAACAGCGACAGAACCTTGATACCCTTATGGAAAAGCTGTCGTTCCCGCTCAAGATGGGAAAGAATCGTTTCTCGAACCTGAATGCGGCGAAGCTGGTCTTCGCTGACCTTGCCGATCACGTCTCCGGCAAAGATTTTGACGCCGTTCAGGAACTCCACAGAGTTGTCGCGTCCGTCTATAGATTTCACCACAAAGCCGACTTTGTACTCGTCCAGATTGCCGGAATTGTCATAAAGATTATAACCGATTCCGACCGTCGCTGTTTTCTTGCGGATGCCGGACGCGCCCTTGCAATCAAACTGAATGGTTGCCGTCGGGTCGGCTTTGGAAAGATTGATGCTTTCCAGATAGACGAAGCCATCGGTTGCTGTGCTGCCGGACTCCGTGATGCCTTTAACGGCAATCTTCTTGACCAGCCGCTTGTTGTACGCTTCCATCGCGTCAAGGCGATAGACCATATTATAGATGCTGTCCGCCTTATGAGTGGCGGAGTAGCGCAGCGTCAGCAGCGGAGAGAAAAGTTTCAGATTTTTCTTGGCAGCGGGGCCCTCAACAGACTGCGGCTCGTCAATGATCAAAATTGGGTTTGTTTTGGCGATGATGTCGATTGGGCGGCGGGAGCGGAAATTATCAAGTTTTCTGAATATAATTGCTGCGTTTTTATCCGCTCTCTTGCCGCTTTCCAGCTTTTCATTCGCATCAACAGATTTGTTGAATGCTTGCACATTGATGATCATGACATTGATGGCGCTGTCCGACGCAAAGCGGTCAATTTCCGTGAGCTGGGCAGAATTGTAGATGAAAAACCGGATTTTCTTGCCGTATTCCTCCGCAAAATGCTCCTGCGTCACCTGAAAGGACTTATAAACACCCTCGCGGATGGCAATGCTCGGCACGACCACGATGAATTTGCTCCAGCCGTAGTGCTTGTTCAGCTCATACATGGTCTTGATGTAGGTATAGGTCTTGCCGACGCCGGTTTCCATCTCAATGGTCAGATTGTAGCGTCCTTCCAGCTTTTCCGACGGCTTGATCTGATTGGTACGCTGCACCTTTTGCAGATGTTCCAGAATCAGCTTGTCGGAAAGCTCCGGCACAATGCGTTCATTCCGCCAGCCGGTGAAATCCGCATCGTCTGTCATGGTCTGCTGACCGTAGCCTCTGTCCATCATGTAGGTAGGCGTGAGGTAGGGCTGCCCGGCAAAGACGTCAACAACTGCTTTTGCCGCATCCGCTTGAAATTTTTGATGTTTGAATTGCAGCTTCAATCGTCTTCACCTCCGGTTTCCTCATCGATCCACTCTTGCAGTTTCTTTTGCAGCATCTTCTTGTCCGGCAGATACAGGCTGTACTCTGATGCAAAGATGTTGCTGTTTTCAGGTAAGGTCATCTGAACTACTGCGTCGTTCTTTTCCTTGCAGAGCAAAATGCCGATGGTCGGGTTTTCGTCAGAGAGCTTCTGGCAGCGGTCATAGTAGTTGACATACATCTGCATCTGTCCCAAGTCCTGATGGGTGAGCTTGTCGATTTTCAGATCGATCAGCACATAGCAGCGGAGCAGACGGTTATAGAAAACAAGGTCAACATAGAAGTTTTCCTCGTCGTAGGTAAATCGCTTCTGACGCGCTTCAAAGAGATAGCCTTTGCCCAATTCAAGCAAAAACTTTTGCAACTTGTCAATAATTGCGGATTCAAGGTCTGTTTCGGAATACTTCGCCTGTTCTTCAAGCCCTAAAAATTCAAGAACAGTCGGCTGCTTGACAATATCCGTAGGCTTTTCAATCACGTTGCCTTCACGCGCAAGACGCATGACTTCGCCCTTGTTCCGGCTGAGTGCCAGCCGCTCGTACAGGCTCGAATTGTACTGCCGTTGCAGCGTTCGTAAGCTCCATGCAGATTTTGTCGCTTCAATTTCGTAAAAGCTGCGTTCATCCGGATTTTTGATTCGCATGAGTTGCAGATAATGCGACCACGAAAGCGTAAACGGAGCAGACTCATCCGAAATCCGAAACAGCGTGTCGGATTTTCCCTCAACGAATTTCCGAAACAGTGCTTCGGAAATTCGGTCCTGGTAGCTCAGGTAAAATTTTCTTGCGTTTTCAAGAGTATCAACCGAAAATCCCTTGCCGAACTCTGTATTCAGCGCATCGGAGAGTGTCTGAATGACTTTTTTGCCGTATCCGGCGCGGCCTTTCCCAGACTGTTGTTCTTCCACGATCCAATAGCCCAGCGCATAGTACGTCATAAGCTGAACGAGGTTGACCTGATTGACTGCAATTTCTCGAGCGTGCTGAATCAGTTCAATGGAGTTGCGGCACAAAGCATTCAAGTTGACTGCAAGAGTATCCGGAGTCTTTGGTATTAAGCTGTTATTGTCCATTTCCGCACCCCCTCAGATCACCCTCACGCGCTTGGAAATGTCGCCTGCGTCCTCCGGCATATAGAGCTTGAAAATCTCGAACACGTTGATCTTCTCCGGGCTGGACGCAAAGCCGGAATCGCGGAAGACGGCGCGGAGCGGGTGGCGCTGTGCGATCTCCTTGACCACGCTTTCGGGAATATTCGCGTCAAAGCAAGCGATGAGGTCGCCGTCGTTGTAGGTGTGGACGGTGCAGCCGTCGATTTGCTCGGACTTGTACGGCAGGGACAGCGGCAAACCCCAGTCGATCAGGCAGCCGAACAGCAGGTCGAGGTCGGTGCGGTCGTCCTTGATGTTGGATTCCAGACCAGCGAGCATTCCCTGATCGTAATCATCCGGCGCATAGTAGACATCCTTCATGTTGCTATCGTCCAGCTTGAGAACGCGGAAACCGATGTCGAGGTCTTGCGTGGTCATGGGGCTCTCGGACTTGATCTTATCCCCGGCGCGGCGGATGCGCTCTTTGCCAATTTCGCAGATGTTCTTGTAACCTGCTTTGTAGGCTTCGCTTACTTCGTCACATGGCTCGGGAAGCTGCACCATGATGAACTTGCGGCGTCCGCCGTCCTCGGCGTTGAGCTGCATGACGGCATGGGCAGTGGTGGCGGAGCCAGAGAAGAAGTCGAGGACAATATCTTCTGGATTTGAGCCTATCTGCAACAATCTCGTTATCAACTTGACAGGCTTTGTATAATCGAATACTCCCTTGCATTCCTCAAATAAGCTGTCAATTTGTTTCTTTGCTTGAGATGAATCTCCCGCAAATTCTCGTGAAAAAAGCGTTACTGGAACAAGCCCGTCTTGAACATCGCATAAATAACGTTTGGCCAGCGGCATACTATTGCCCTCGCCCCAAACAATAGCATTTTCAGCGATCATTCTTTTCATAGTATCTTCGCTGTACGCCCAATATCTGTCCTGCGGTCTCTTAATAACAACACCATTTGGTTTTGTTATCGTATAATCTGCTGCATAATAATTGTGTGCAGTAATTGGGTCAGTTTTCCACGGACCTTTTGGATCATTATCCGGATTCGAATATGCATCTGTATTGTCACGGGGAAGCAGATTCCTTTTGAATCCAACAGTATCACCGCTATAATTACGCCTAACCTTTGCGTAGCAGAGAATATACTCGTGCGATGACGAAAAATTGATTGCAGAGTTTTTTCGAGTATGTACTTTTTCCCATGCAATTTGTGCTATAAAATTACGTGCCCCAAACACTTCGTCACAGCATTTTTTGAGGTTTTCCTGCTCATTGTCATCAATGCTGATAAAGATAACCCCATCCTCCGTCAGCAGATTTCTTGCAAGCATCAGTCGAGAATAAATCATGCTGCACCAGTCGGAATGGAACCGCCCGTTGGTGTCGGTATTCTTGAACAGGCGGTTTTCGTCCTCGTCATACATTCCCATCTGCTCGTTTTCTTCTTCCTGCGAGCGCATGAAATCGTCGGCATAGATGAAATCGTTGCCCGTGTTGTACGGCGGGTCGATATAGATCATCTTGACCTTGCCGAGATAGCTTTCCTGCAAGAGCTTGAGGACTTCCAGATTGTCGCCCTCAATGTAGAGATTTTCAGTGGTGCCCCAGTCCTTGCTACCGCTGCTGCAATATGGTTTCCCCTCACTATCGGCTCCAGTCGGAATAGTCTCATCTTTCAGCACAGGGCGTAGGGTCTTCCGAATCGGCTTGTTGGCTTCCACGATTGCCGCCTTCTTGCCGACCCATGTGAACTCGTATGCCTCGTTGCCGTCCACCACGTCCGGCGAGAGCATCTGTTTCAGCAGCTCAAAATTGACCGCCCGCTTGTACACCTTCTTCTCCGGCGTGCTGTGTTCCTCGTCCAGCATCTCCGTGACGCAGTTCGGAAACAGGGCAGCAATGCGGTCTATGTTCTGCGCCGTCATATCCGGCGATTCAAATTTCATCTTGTCCATTATGAGTTCCCTCCCATTTTGCTATATTTCTCTATCAAGTAATTCACAAAGGCCGAACATGAGAGAAGCATATATTTTGCATCTTCCGCAGGAGCATTTGTGAAGTCAATCCCTCCATGACGAATCCCATCAGCATCAGAAGTATATCCGTATAACTTTGAAAATGCCTGTCCCATAGAAGGATGAATAGTAACCCCATGATCTTCGAGCCTTTTAAGAGTCTTCCCCAATGTGGCTTGAGAACCGGTCTCTCCAGTTATGATGCAACAAATGGCCTCGACAGCACTGATGGATTCTTTGATGGAATTTTCGTAATCCGGCTTTTGACGGTCTGCATACAGAACAATAGTCTGCGGTATCAGAGAACGCTGTGAAAATGATGATCTTCTTATTACCAGGATTGATTGGATGCTCGATTTTCTTCTGGATTAAACCAAATAATGTTTGCAGCTTCGTGTCATGCTCCGGCGTGATGTCGGCAATCATGAGGGACAGGAGTTCCAGATTATCTGCGTCCTTTTCCAGCTCGCGCATCCATGAAACATAGTCCATATCAGCGAGGTCAATTTTAACCTTCTTGCCGACAGAGAAGAAGTCAGTGTTCTGATCATCGTAATCAAAATCTTCTGTGTCGGAAATCTCAGTCAGATTCAGGACACAGTCCCCAGACTGATAATTTTTTATCGTCCAAATCGTATCGTCAATCAGCTTTTTAATACGGTCAATCGTCAGGCGGAAAGAAGCCACCGAGCTTTCCAGGCGCTTGAGGAGGTTGATGCTCATAAGGCGGCGAATGCCTTCTTCACGTCCTTGCTGGGTCAGGCTGTTTCCCTTGTGATGCGTCATGTCGATGTACTTTGCCAGTTTCGACGGCATGATATAATTCGACGGCGTATAGATCGTCAGGCTCAACGACATAAGCAGATTGTAAATATCGTTATAGTTGATCGCATCATTCAAATCGGTCAAGCAGGGACGTAGAGAAATCGGCGGCAGACGTTCCGGGAATTTGCCGATGTCAGAAGTATAGCGCTGCAACTGCTGAGCTGCCACCCTCGCAGAAACCTCTTGCATAACAGCCTCCTCAGAGTTACAATGCAGACGCCCTGAAACACAAAACGCTTCCCATCCGGCATCGGCGAATTTTCACCGAAAACCGGGCGGGAAGCGTTTTTGACCACATAGATTACCACATACGGCGCTGGAACACCCGGAAACAGTAGAGATAAGAGCGTCAAAGAGTAAGTGAAACAAATTAAAAAGCGCCGAAAACCGCTATAAACGAGCGGAAAAAGTATTCCCGATAAGTTTGGGAGCAGGAGACCGCGCGTTCGAGCCGCGCTACTCGGACCAAAACCCCACCCCGCGGAATGAAAATTCCGCGGGGTGGGGTTTGTGCTTTATTTATGCGTGAGAAAAATTTGAATGCCTCTTTGTCAATTTTTATGCTCTCTAAATTTGCAGGCGCCTTTTTTTGCGCGGTATTCGACAATCTGGGAAAAATGTGATAGTATTCTTTTGAGGTGGTGAAATCATGGGGACACTCCAGTATATTAATACAAATCTTTCAGGGGTTCTCAGCGCCGTAATTGCTCTTATCACCGCACTTATCACCTTAGTCTATGTGGTTTTTACTTACAAGCAAATGAAAGCGACGCAAAACGCAACTGATACGGCAATTAAGCAATTGCAATTAAATAATCAACCATGTGTAATTGCAGAAATTTTTCGAACATATGGAGGCAAATGTTTTTCGGGAACAAGACGTCAATTGCATATTGATGTGGAGCTAGAAAATGTCGGCGATTCGCCTGCGCTTACTACTTATACCTTCGCATATTTAGAATTGCAAAACACCAAACATGTTAAGAATGGTTCTAATATTGTAGATATGGACTACTTACCCGATTTTATAAAATGTATTAAAGCGAATGAGAAAAAAAGCTTCTATACGCTTTGAAACTTTCGAGATAAATATGTTAGTGGAAGATCTTCGCATTAATCACGAGAAAATTGTTAAGCGCTTAATAGTAAATCCGTATCGTACACACTATCGCGGCACCGTGCTAGTCATTGAAGTTTATTTTAGAAATGTTCTTGGGCAATGGTTTAAAAATACTGTACGCCAAGAAATAGCTTGGCTTATCGATAAGCACGCCGAGCCAAGAAAAACTCACAACATAAATGAGAATACGATTCCGCCTCGCCCATTAGGGCAAAACACGGAATTCGAACTACAACTCGTATCACCCAAAATGTCTGTTTTTCAAACAGATTTATTGAGGCAAAAGTTATAGAGGAAAAGCTGTTACAATATAAGGATGATTTGAAATACTGATCCCCATTATCTCCAAATATATACAATTGAAGTTGTTCCGGTTTTCAGGTTTTCTATTTTAGTTACGTTTAGTCTCCCCTTTGGAAAGCACGGTCTCTAAGGGGAGACACTCCTTTGGGGTTATTACTGACCGGCAGCAAGGAAAAACTGGTCAGAACTTCGATTTTGGGAACTGTGGCATTTTATGGAATATAATTCTTAATTTGATATTTGATGATTTCTATAATAAATATTTCCCAAAATTTTGTTAGGAGGTCATCACATGTTTTTTGCTAACAACGTCCATGGCGAGCGAATTCATATAGACAGCGCCGAACCCAAGGGTAAGTACTATTGTCCTGCCTGTGGTGCTCTGATGATTCAAAAGCGAGGCAATATAAATGCGCACCATTTTTCGCATAAACATTGTGATAATTGTGACCCCTGGTATATCGGGAAACTATCTGCTTGGCACACGCGAATGCAGAGTTGTTTCGGAAAAGCCGCGCAAGAAGTGGTCATTTGGAACGATCAACACACAGAATACCATATAGCAGATGTCGCCCTACAAATAGGAAAGACCAACTATGTAATTGAATTTCAGCACTCTGCTATTTCTCAAAACGAATTTATTACCCGTTCATCTTTCTACATGCAATGTGGTTATAAGCTGATCTGGGTATTTGACTTTTGTGAGAATAAAAATCAAAAAAGAATTCTGATTGCTGATGACAGTTATGAGAAGAACATCATTCAACTCGTATGGCCAGGACGTGACAGAATTCGTTTTCTAGATAATATTGGTCTCTCGAAGTGTTATGGCCAAATATACATCTTTTTTCACGCCAACACCGGAAAAGGAAAGAAGGTCTTGCACGATCCGGAAGGATACTATCCATGGGAAACGTGGGAATATATCGACCCACTCCATAACGCCCCCTGCTTTCTTTCTGTCCTTTTAGGCCATTTTACTGATACCACCGAATTTTTCGCTAAATACTATTCCGAGAATGACTTTTACAATCGTCTCAGGAATTTGAATAAAGATAATTAGTAAACGCAGAATTGTCCCATCAAATAAAAGGTACATCTCAAGCCAAAATTCCCCTGAAATCAACCGATTTCAGAGGAATTTTTCATTGTCCATTTTCTCTTCGGTCCATCGAATCCCCGATTGTAGTCTCAAAAGCTCTCCGGCACCAACGCCAGCTTGTTTATGGACTCATGGGCACGGACAAGCGCATCATAGACAGCCAGAACGTCCTCGGAATCCCATGTTCTGAGATCCTTTTCCTCGATGACGCCTCGGCTCTCCTTGATGATTTTGGCAAGCTGCGCTTCATCCGCAACAGCAACGACCGCCTGAACCGCCGCATTATTCTGCGCTTTTTTCAAATTGAGAATAAGGCTGTCGATCGAGCCTTTGGACTGCACTTCAAAAACATAAATTGCCTTGCCCATGTTGCCGATTTTCGCTTCCCATACCGCATCAACGACCGCTCCGGCGGTAATGCGCACCTCTGCTCGACTTTCAAAGCCCAGGAGTTCGCCGATCGCCACAAGTTTTTCCTTGATTTCCTCGTGGAGAGATTTCGACTCCTTGACGGTTGCAGGCTTCTCTGCGGCGGGCGTCACCGCAGTTTCGCCGGATGGCTCTTTTTTCTCTGCAAGCGGAAGCAGCTCGTCCCACATGAAGTAATCCACCGTGAGCAAATCTGCATCTTTTTCTCCTGCCGTTATCAGCTCCCCTGCAATCTGCTTCGCAACGGCACAAACTTCCGCATACTTTTTCCCGGTGTACTGATAGTTGTACTTCGGCATATCCGGGACTTCCAAATAAGCGAAGCACTGTATGGTAGTTTTATTAAAGATGACATACTCCCGCGGATTCACATAGGTCAACAATTCGCTGATCGTAGCCGGACCGAGCCCCTTTGCATTTTTCAAAAACGTGTCCCATCTTTTTTCAATGGCTCCATCCCCATACAGCAGATCCGCCAACTGCTTTTTCACATTTCCAAATCCGTTATCGGCAACGATCTTGTCAACAACATACTTCTTGTTGCCCCAGATCAGCATGGACCACAGCTTGCTTATATACTCAAGGAAATCATCCTCTGTCATAGCAAGAAGTTTCGCCTCGGTGAAGGATTGATAATAGGACTTTCGCTCGCTGCGCTCTTTCCAGTTATCGCTGTAATATGCAGCGTTTGCGGTTTTCTTTTTTACAAACTCCGCAATCGCCGCGGATAGTTTTTGCTTGTTCATATAAACGCCTCCTGTGCTATAAATAACCGCAAAAGGTTGGGCAGGGGTTCGGCTTGTTTTTTACTGCGCTTTCAGAGCACGCTCCCACTCGGTCTCTTTAAATCCGACGAGGACAAGATCGTCCCCGACCAGAAGCGGGCGCTTGACCAGCATCCCGTCCGCAGCAAGAAGCCGCAGCATCTCCTCCTCGCTCATGCCGGGCAGCTTGTCCTTGAGTTCCATGGACTTGTAGAGCAGACCACTGGTATTGAAAAATTTCTTCAGCGGCAGACCGCTGCGCTCGTGCCACGCCGCCAGCTCGTCACAGGCGGGATTCTCCGTCTTGATGTCGCGGAGCTCGTAGGCGATTTTGTGCTCGTCCAGCCACTTTCGCGCCTTCTGGCAGGTCGTACACTTGGGGTAACAGATAAATACCATAGTCTTTCGCTCCATTTCTGTGTTTGGGTTTTTATGATAGCACATTCCGTAAGAACGGGCAAGAAACAGGATAAAAAAGCCTCCCGTCCGACGCCGGCGCATGTCCACCGGAAACCGAACGGGAAGCGTTTTGGAGGATTATAGATTTGCGCTCTTAAAATGAAGCGCTATATGCTCGGCAAGCAGGGCGATGAATTCGCCGTTTGTCGGTTTTCCTTTGGCTCCGGAGATGGTGCCGCGGAAGATTTTCTGCTGCATCTCGAAGTCGCCGCGGTTCCATGCGATCTCGATCGCATGGCGCATTGCCCGCTCTACGCAGGCAGGCGTCGCAGAAAACCTTTTGGCGATCTCCGGATACAGCACCTTCGTTATTCCGGCGACGGAGCCCGCACCGCGGATCGTAAAAAGGATCCCTGCACGCAGGTATTGAAAGCCTTTAATATGCGCCGGTACGCCCATCTCGTGGAGAAGGTTGGTGACGGCGCTTTCCAGATGTGCGGGCGCGGGAGCCGGCACCTTCGGCGCGGGGGCCAGTCCGGGGACGGCGGCGGGCGGTCTCTTTTCCGCCTTCGCGTACTGCCGCAGGCACTGCAGAAGCGCTCCGGGGTCGCAGGGCTTGGGGATAAAATATGCCGCGCCGAGTCTTGCGCACTCGGCAACAATGGCGGCGTTGACAAATCCGGTGAGAACGACTACCGGCGGCGCGCTCTCCGCTTCGGCAAGCCGGCGCAGTACGCTCAGCCCGTCGAGCCGCGGCTGAACGAGCTCCAGCAGCACCACATCCGGCCGCAGCGACTGGATTTGAGAAAGGGTCTCCGTCCCGCCGGACGAAAAGCCTGCCGCTTCAATGTCTCTCTCCTGAGAAAGCGCAGCCGTTATCGTTCGTTGGAGATCCGGATCCGGGTCGGCGATCAGCACGCGAAGTTTCATAATATCGCCTCCATATCGATTTTTTCCTTTAGCTGATCTACTACACGGATAAAATAGCATATTTTATGTCTTATTTCAACAAATCCCCCATAAAGATACCGTTAATTCGTTCGACAATATTCGGCAGGGGACAGCCGCGAACCGGCGCACATTTGCGCGGCAGGGAAGTCGTGGAACACGCTCCGCTTGAACTGGCGGCCATCTGCGGTGCGCTCACCGATCTGTACCCCATCGGCGAAGATGCTCTGATATTGTCAAGTATCAGGCGATATATACTTTGATTCACGCAGGAACGCAAATAAACAATTGGTTTGTTTTTCCCTCGCTCGTCAGAATTCGTCACGGCGGCGCGAAATGCGCATAATCTCCCGCGGTTGGTAAACAATAGGTTTGCCGGACATTAAAAACACAAGGGAGAAGATAAATATGAAAGCAACCGGAATTGTTCGCCGCATCGACGATCTCGGCCGCGTCGTCATCCCCAAGGAGATCCGCCGCACCCTGCGCATCCGCGAGGGTGACCCGCTGGAGATCTACACGGAGAAGGACGGCGAGGTCATTTTCAAAAAATATTCGCCCATGGGCGAGCTGAGCAGCTATGCCGCAGAGATCTGCGAATCGCTCTATAAGTCCACAGGCGGGACGGTCGCCGTATGTGACCGCGACAGCATGATCGCCGTATCCGGCGGCGGGAAAAAGGAGCTGCTGGAAAAACCTGTCAGCAAAGCACTGGAGGAGATCATGGAAAACCGCCGCGCCGTGCGCACGGATTCGGGCAGCCGCGCGCCCCGACCGGTCGAGTCGGCGGAGGATCACGCCATCGCGGTGGCCGCGCCGATCCTGGCCGAGGGCGACGTGCTTGGCTGTGTAATGTTCCTCTCGCACCCCGGCTCTCCGGCAGCGACGGATCTGGAATTCAAGCTCGCGCAGACGGTGGCGGGATTCCTCGGGCGGCAGATGGAGGGCTGACGGCGAAGACCGTCAAAATATTTTTTCGTTTGGGTGTTGACGGGCGGCACAAACTGTGGTAATATAACTCTTGCAATATCGCGGGGTAGAGCAGTTGGTAGCTCGTCGGGCTCATAACCCGGAGGTCATTGGTTCAAGTCCATTCCCCGCAACCATTAAGAAAACCCTGTAATCTCAACGGTTACAGGGTTTCTTCTTTTCTTATGCGCCGAGGAAAAAACCGGCGGAAATTCCGAATTTGGGGAACATTTGGGGAACAGCTATCCTAAAATGCCCCTTTGTGCTGTGCGGTTCTGCGTGTGCGGAGCCGCTATTTTTATGCCCTGCGGCGCAGCAAAACGTCCGTGAGCGCGTCCGATGCGGCGGCCTTTGCTTCTTCGATCAAGTGCGAATAATAGTTTTCCGTTGTGGTAACGCTTGCGTGTCCCAACATCCGCGAGACGGTAACGACATCCGTACCACTCGCGATCAGTACCGACGCAGCGGTATGACGAAACGCGTGCGGGTTCACGTGCGGCAGACCGTGACGCTTGCTAAATTTGCTCATCCATCGTGTCCATGTCTGCGGATTCATTGGTTTTCCGTCATCCTGCGTGAAGATATACCCATTTTCTTGCCAACGGTCGCCGTTCTTTAGGCGCGTTTCAAGCTGCTCACGCCTAAGCTGCTTCAAAAGCAAAATCGCTTCCTGCGGTTTCTTCATAACGTGGTGGTTGCTGGTTTTCGTTGTGTCCTCGTATATGCCGCGTTTGACGGAGTAGTACAGTGCCCGGTCAATAACGACTGTGCCGGTTTTCAAATCGATCTTTTCCCATTTCAGACCGGCGATCTCTCCCCGTCGTGCACCGGTAACGGCTATGAGGTAAATAAAAGCGCGATACTTCAAAGGCTCTGCGTCTGCTGCATCAAAAATCGCGTGCACCGTTTCCGGCTGGTAATAATTGGGCGGTTTTCTTTTTGGTCTCGGCGGAGAGGTTTTTGCGGCGGCATTGTATGGTACAAGCATCTCTTTTTCCGCTGTCGCCAGAATCGTTGATACCAGCCGGTGGAACTCCAAAACCGTCTTATCGGCAAGCGGGGACTCGTCCCGCTCAAAGGTGAAGAGCGCTTCCGGCTTCTTATTCAGCGCCTGCGCGATCTTCTCTGCGGTATCGCGGCTGACGGTCTCCGTAAACGCTTTCCACAGCGTACAGGAGGAAAAACCCCCGGCACGCTGCGCCACCTCTGTCCTTGTGAGCTTCTGCGCCTTTATAACGGCTTTTATATCCGTTCGCGCGGTAGCCGTTCCCTTGTCTTGTCTGCCACCGGATTTTGACAGCTTGGTGTAAAGGTTGTTCAAGTGAGCGGGGCGGATATCTGAGAGCTTCAAATAGCCGATTTCCGGGAATATCTGCGCGAGCATGGCGTTGTAGCGCTCCAACGTGCTTTCCTTGACGCCCTGCCGCCGTTTTAGCTCAATGACATAAGCGGCGTATTCTTCAAACGTCTGGCGGTTATCCAGCGCAAAGCCCTTCTTGATCTCTTCCTCGAAAAGAGCGGCTTGCCGCTGGGCTTCCCGCTCGGCTTTGGCCTCGCCCCATGTTTCGGGCGGGGTATAGGTCTTGAAATGCTTCAAGAGCTTGCCAGAGGCATCACGTCCCACGGTAACGGTGATCCGGTAGGATGTGCCGCGTTTCCCGGTACGTTTCTCAATGCTCGCCATCTTCTTCACGCTCACTAAGACTTTTTTCACGTTGCTGTCTGCTGCGCAGCACATCCAGAAGCTCGCCGATGTATTCCATTGCGATATTACGCAGCACAGGAATACCGAGATCATAAGCGGGAACGTTTCCGGTATCCGATATATGCACGGTAATATCTGCATCGCTCGGCGCATTTGTATACGCCTTTACCGCCATTTCAAAAAGCGGCGCTTTCCCCCAGAAAAGCCAGGAAATTATATCGCTGACAAGCCTTTGCCGTTCGGCAATCCTTTCCACGGTCGCGCTATCTTCCGCTTGCTCTTTGCAATTCTGCAAATCGTACAGAATCGACAGCGCATCAGTAGTTACGCAAGGTCTTGGGGGATAAGCCTTCCTTACGGAATTTGTAGTTGTAAAACTCCTGCAAAGTGTGCGGCTCCAGCTTTTTGAGCAGGATTTTTCCCAGTACACAAAAGTGCTTGTTTAAGTAGCTGCGGTAGCTGGCGTAGGTGGATTGCTTGACTGTGTCCTTCATGTAGGTATCCAGCCAGTATTCATACCACTCTCCCAGTGTCACGGACATCGGATCGTGCCAGCCCTGTGTGCGGACTTCGTGGGCTTGCTGCTGCAAAATGGCAATGGCCTCCTGCCGGGTGTTGCAGCAGGTGGATGTACGCTTGGGCTTGCCGGTTTTGTAGTCGATTCCGGCGGATAGCCGAACCTCCCACCGTCCGTCTGTTCGCTGACGAATATTGCCCTCGTTATGTCCTGAACTGCTCCAGTTTGTGCGGACAGCACAAAAAGCCCCCTATGTAGGCGATATGAAGTTTAAGCGGAGTGGCGCAGCGTCAGTGGCGCCACTCCGGTCTTTGTCTGGATGCGCTCGTGGTTGTAGAAGTGAATATAACGATCAATCATTGCTTTAATCTCTGGATACAGCAACCGTACATGGGTATATTTAGAATTCGTGTTGCAGAACGAAGAAAAATCGCTCGTTTACGGGCTTTTCCTGTGCAGAACTTAGTAAGGAGCAGGCACAAACAGCATGGCTGTTTTTCGGAGAAGTCCGTTTGAATTTGTTTTGCCAACAAAAAATGCTCTATAAATCGAGTTGCTGTTGCAAAGCAGGTGCTTTTTTGCATTATACAGTAGATTTTACAGTTAAAATACAGTATAATCAAAACAAGATCATAGCGATAAGTTCCCGCCCAATGTTCTTGCAGACAGGAGTTGAAATCATTGACAAAGATTATTCATTGTGCTGACCTGCATCTTGATTCTCCGATGGAAACCCACATGACCGAGGAGCAGGCATCGACCAGAAACACAGAAATCATCCACTCATTTCTCAGACTGACAGAGTATGCCGAAAAAAACGATGTCCGCGCAGTCATTCTGGCGGGAGATATGTTTGATGGTGAGCGCGTCAAAGTTCGAACGATAGACGAAATCCTTGACGCCGTGCGGCGCACACCCAATGTTGATTATCTGTATCTTGCCGGCAACCATGATGACACAACCTACGCATTTGCCGATCACGACATACCGACTAACTTGAAACTCTTCAGTAAAGAATGGGCTACCTACGAATATGACGGCGTAGCCATCTCCGGCATTGAGATTTTTGAAGCCAATGCTCATTCGCTCTATCTGAATATCCCGCATAAAAACGGTGTCGTAAACATTGTTACACTGCACGGACAGGTGGGTTCTTCCTCTGATGTGGATGAGATAAACCTTTCTCTGCTAAAAAACAAGAGAATTAACTATCTGGCATTGGGGCATATTCACACCTACTTGGAACAGCCGTTGGACAGTGAAGGCATCTATTGCTATTCAGGATGCTTGGAAGGACGAGGTTTTGATGAATGCGGCCCGAAGGGCTTCGTTTTGCTCGCTGTAGAGTCTGGCCATTTGGAACATGAATTTGTGCCGTTCAGTTGTCGGCAGCTGCACCGTATTCCGGTTGATATTAGCGGCTTGACCAAGAATTCCGAAATCGGTCAGAAAATGAAGGTCGCTGCACAGGGCATCCCGTCAGAGGACATGGTTGAGTTCCTTCTTTCCGGCGGGGTAGATCCCACTGCAAATCTTGCGGTATCGTACCTGCAGAATCTTGTAAAAAGAGATTTCTTCTTTGTTAAAGTAAAGGATCAAACACATCTGGCGATAAACCCGGAGGACTACAAACACGACATTTCGCTCAAGGGTGAATTTATCCGTTTGGTATTGGATTCAGATGCCAGCGAGGAAGATAAAGCGGCAATCATCCGCACCGGTATGCAGGCACTGATGGGGGAGGAGATCACGCTATGAAACTGATTCGATGCCATATTGAAAACTTTGGCGTACTCTCCGACTTCGACTTCAGCTTTGCCGAAGGGCTGACCACCATTTGCCAAAGTAACGGATTCGGCAAAAGTACCTTTGCCGCCTTTATTAAAGCGATGTTCTATGGCTTTCCCCGCACTGGCGCCCGTAATATCGTAGAAAATGAACGTAAACGATACGATCCCTGGCAGGGCGGAAAATATGGCGGCTACTTGGAGTTTGAAGTGCAGGATGTCAGTTACCGCGTTACGCGTTACTTTGGCAAGACTGCCGCTAAAGACACATTCTCGCTGTTGGATCTAACTAATCGGCGCCCAAGCACCCGGTTTTCAGAAAAACTCGGTGAGGAATTGTTTCAGCTGGATGCAGACTCATTCGCGCGCAGCACCTATGTTCCGCAGCTATCTGCCAACGATATGCAGGCAACTACTTCTATTCGGTCAAAGCTTAGTAATCTGGTCGACGACACCAATGACCTCCGCAACTACGACACGGCAGAAAAAAGGTTGCACGATTATCGCACAAAATTCCGTGCTTATCGAGGCGAGGGCGGCGCTATCAACGAAATAATACGTGAACGTCTTAGGCTTGAAAGTGATAAATATAAAGCAGAACAGCTGCGACCGGGATTGCAGGAGGTTGTGGAAAGCATTGATCGCTTGAATGGTGAAAAAGCTATCAAAACGGATGCTGTAAATAATCTGCGAGAAAAGATTCGTTTGGCGTCGGATCAGAAGGTCCGTATAGCCAATCAGAAGCAGCTGAATAGCCTGCGCTTGGAAGTCGAGAAGAAGCAGCAGTATCTTCAGGAAATGGACGAAGGTTATCCGGTCGGTTACCCTACTGCCGAGGAAATCAAGGAACAGCGGGAGAACCTGAGCATTATACAACAGGAAGGTCAACGACTTCAGGCACTGAAGTTCAGTGATGCCGACAAGGAAATCACCGAAGGCGAACAGCGCTGGTTTGCAAACACCGAACAGGTTGCCGCGGATATTGAACAATGCGACCGGGACTGCAAGGAACTTGGAAAGGTTTCTGCCAAGATGACCGCGCAGATGCTGCCGGAGGAGCTTGAACGGTTGGATGCATTGTCCAAGCAGTTTGCCGCTGGAACTCCAACAGAAGCAGAGCTGCAAGCTTGTATGACAGCTGCAGATGACCTCAGCGATGCACAGCGTCAATATACGGACCTATCCATATCAGCGGAAAATCAAAAATGTCTTGCACAGCTTCAGGAACTGTTTGAAAGCGGCATCCCGGATGACAGAGCACTAAGCGATTGTGAACAGACTCTCCATGATCGCGATGTGCTGATTCAAAGCCGATCTGCGCACATTTTCCCCGACAATGAGCAAAAGCAATATGATGCGTTGAAACGCACCTTTGCTGCGGGTGTCCCTGCCGAGGAAGAAATCCAGAGCAAGCAAGCGGACAGCCGCAGAATTTCAGAACTGACGACCAAGAAAAACACGCAGACCACGATTATGCAACAGGATATTCCACAAGAACCTTCGGCACCCTCTAAAGCACCCTTGGTTTGTGGAGGAGCCGGTGCAGCACTGTTGGTTTTCGGCATTATCTGCTTTGTGATGCAGCTCTCAATCCCCGGCATCATTCTTCTGGTTGCCGGGTTTGTAGCATTCCTCACAGCATTTTGGCTGCACACTAAGTCCATCGTCAACAGTCAGACGCGGAGCAGCGCCTCCGTTATTACCGCAAGTGCCATTTCGGATGAAGAAAACCAAGAGTTGTATAACCTGCAGCACGCTCTTAATGATTTCCTGTTGCGTTTTTATGGTGATGCTACCGACCCGGATAACAAGCTGGTACAACTGCGCATCGATAGCAAAGCTTACGCCGATTTGCATGAAAAAAAGCTTGCAGCAGAGGACGAACTTCGAGAGATCGATGCAAAGATCCATGCAAAAAATGAAGAAATTCAAGCAATGTTTGAACGCTACTATCCCCACGATACATACCGGGATGATTTCGTAAAAAGATTGCGTGATAGCCTTAGCAAATACCAGAGGTTGACAGAAGAAGCCTGGACGGTATCCGCAAAGCGTGATGATTTGAAAGCAAAGATTGAGGAAGACCGTTCCAAAATTATTCCTGTTCTGCATAGGTACTTTCCGATTGAACTGCCAAAGGATCTGCGTCAGGGAATCCGCACATTAAGCGGCGAGGTCACGGCGTATAACGATCTCATGAAGAAAAAGCAATCTATGCAGGAGGAAAATGCAAAATATCAGGAACGCGCAGATGCGCTGAAAGCCTCGATTCGTGAGATCCTGCTCACCTACAAAGCCTTGGATCAAGCCTTACCGTATGATACCTGCCTCCAGAATCTCCGCAAACGCTTTGAGCGTTACAAAGTGGCAACGGAACGCGTTGCCCACTACACACAGGAACTTGAAAACGCAACCTCGCGGAAAAATCAGGCAAATGCTGCGGTTCAGAACTTCCTGCAGAAGTATCAGCTTTCGGACGATACCCCCGAGAATCTTATCGATTATGCCGATGATGATATTCGGAGCAGAGATACTACTAAGATTGCACTTGGCGAGGCACAGCGCAACCTGAACGCGTTCCTGAAAGAAAATCCCGGCGTTGATGCTGATGTTGTCGATGCTGACAATGATCTTGCTGATCCGGAGATTTTGCAGGCGTCTGAAAAGCAGCTTCAAGGAATGCTTGATAACATTGAGGCGGAACTGCGAGATTTGCGTCAAGAGCGTGACCGTATTCGCCGGACTGTCGAAAATATCCCTGCTTGGGAGGACCGCATGGCACGCCTTCAAAATGAGCAGGAAGAGGACGAAAGGAAATGCGCGCTCGCCGATCAAACGCTTGCCCTGCTGAGTCAGGCCAAGGATAACCTTGCCAATAGCTATGTTGGAAAGGTAGAGCATGGGTTCGAGAACTATGCCAATACACTGATGGGTAATCAACTTGGCGATGTTATGGTCGATAGGGATTTGCATCTGTATATCGACGAGAAAGGCGCTACCCGTGAAGTCGGCAGCTTCAGTGCAGGAACGGTAGATTGCATTATGTTGTGTATGCGTCTGTCGCTTGTGGATGCCCTCTTTGGCGATGAGAAACCGTTTTTGATTCTGGATGACCCCTTTGTAAATCTGGATGATGAGCATACGAAACGCGCGCTGGAAATGCTCGACAAAATCGCACAGGATCATCAGGTTGTGTACTTGGTTTGCAACACAAGCCGAAAATAAACGAGCTTTCATGAAGCCGCTCGGGCAAAGGTAAAGCACCACAAAAAGGGGCGCTTTGGGATGCGGTTGGATAGTCGGCACCCATTGCCGATGCGGTGCGAACGCGCCCAAACAAGGGCGTTTCTCGCGGTGACAGGGGCGGTGTGCGAGGATGGTGTATAGTTGGCTTGCGTACAACTTCTTGCTGGAGAATAAAACTTATATACTGGTTCGTAGGGCTTTTCACTTGCGAGAACCCTGCGATGTAGGTATCTGCATTTCTCAATATGAGACCAAAGCTGCGCATTTATTTGAGCGGCGCGGATAAGAATTTGTCTCACGGATTTGCCCCCAAAACTGCCCCCAAAAGGGGTTGGAACAGGTCGGCACCATGCAGCCCCCCTTTTGTACACATGGGACAAAATCCGTTCTGAGCCTTGGTACGCAACACCACCAAGCCCAACAAAACAACATTGTAACGCACAAACTTTGAATTTCTCATAACCCGGAGGTCATTGGTTCAAGTCCATTCCCCGCAACCATTTCGAGCGGATGTAACTGATTTCAGTTACATCCGCTTCTTTTTATCTGAAAGTATTGACAGGAGCATCATTTGTGAGTATGCTCTTATGATTTGGCGGGAAAAGCTGAATGGGCGGCATGGGATTATTTTTAGGAGGTAATGAAAATGTATCATTTTAAGTACGTTTCCAAAAAAGAAGCCGCGCCATACAAGACCCAGCTTATTGAACTCCTCAACAGAGTACAGGATTATGTCAGAGGGGAGTTCACTTTTCAGTTTACATTTATCGGTAGTTCAAGTCGTAATATGATTACATATGATCCTATGGCTAATGTTGGTTTTGATTTCGATGTCAACATTGCAGTGAATGACGATAATGAAGATTACTCACCGGAGGACATGAGAACAATTCTGCATGAAGCCTTCTCGCATTTTATGAGAGATTACGGTTATACCAAATGTGAGCAGTCCACACGGGTAATTTCAATGAAAACCGTTGATCCTTGGCATTCGCGAATTACTCACAGTTGTGATTTTGCGGTTGTCTACGAAGGACAAGACGGCCAGCAATACATTCGCTTCAACAAAGAACACAATTACTTTTCGTGGGAATTTCAAACGCAACCATATAAAGAACTTGAATCCAGAGCCGATTACTTAAAAACTAACGGACATTGGGATGAGGTGTTGGAAGTATATCTTGAAAAGAAAAATTCCAACGATAATCCTAACAAGCATTCCCGTTCTCTTTATGCTGAAACTATCAATGAATGTTTCAGCCGGCATTGTAATCGTAATCACAGATGAATCTTATTTTCGGAGCAGGTTTACGCCTGCTCCGTTTCTTCTTCCTCAAAAGAATCCTCATCCACGCCGTATCCCTTCGGAAACAGCTCTTCCAAACCACCCGGCGGCTCGCAGGAAACGTACTCCACGGCAACGCCCTCGCGGATGTCGGCAGTGCAGTTCGGATGGCACTGCGCGGGGGCAATGTCCAGATACCCGACGAACTTGTAGTAGATAACAAGGCGCTGGGTTTTTATTTTTGCCCGTTCCCTGCGTCTCGTACACACCGATGTGGTCAATCAGCTCGCTTAACACCGGCTCATCGGAATATTCCTGCAAAAGAACACAGCAGCGGTCCTCAGCCTGAGGATCATTTCCATAGAGAGCGCGTATCGGCAGAATTTCAAATACTGCTGCTGCGGCCGTGCTGCTGTCTCCGGCGGGGAGTCAGGGCGTTATACCAGTTATACCAATTATACCAATAGTATCTCGATATTTTTGCGCTTTTATGCTATAATTTCTCTCCTGCACAGGCCTCCGGATCGAACAGAGTCCGTTTTATTGGACACCTTGTGCGTTAGTATTACATCGGAGGCCGGGGAATAGCGGATCTTCATTTTTGCAATCCGGAAGGCGTGAATGACTTTATGGACACGAAAATCGACAACCAGACCTGGGAAAAGCTGACTTATGCGGAGAAAAATCATCAGCTGTTTCTGCGGGAGAAGGAGCTCCTCGCGGGGTTTCTGGCACACGGTGCGATCTCCCGGGCACAGCACGACAAAAGCCTGCACGACCTTATAGAGAAAATGGGTGAAAAAGAATGAAGCGTGTACGCCGGATCCAAGAGACGCATCTGTTCAGGGCGGATGAGTATATCTGCTCCCGGCGCGGTGCTGCATACAGCAAGCCGTATGAGGTTTATTCCAAATGCCAGCCGGTGATGGGCAGAGCCAAGCATGATCCATCCTGAGCGGATGAGGCCGAGGGGCTGTCCGCCCTGCCGGACGATAATATGTAGAAGAGTTCAGAAGGACGGATGACTTTGATTATACGCTCTCGCTTGATGAAGAAAATACCGGCAGGCTCTTTGCCTTGATGGGAATAGCAGGCAAAACAGATGAGGAAAAGCTGGAAGCTGTATGTGTAAGATTCAGCCCCGACAAAGGCGTCTTCGGCCTGTATGAATACTGTAAAGCGAATAACATAGCTGCATCCTATTTTTCTTCATAAATACCCTAAACAATTTCATATTCGACCATAGAGAGTGCGCGAGGGACAAGCCCGTTGACCGCACGGCAACCTGCCGGAAGGTAAGGTGCCAAAGCTTGACAGCCGTATAAGCGGCGGACGATGGATATCCACAGCCTCTTTATGGTTCATTATAAGGAGGCTGTGATGAGCAATAACAAAAAGCGTTTTCCCCTATTCCATGTGCCCCATGACGGAACAACGTTCCCGGAAGAACTCATGGAATCCGTCTGCATCCCCAAAGAACAGTTTTTGTCCTATCATGAACGGATGAGGGACACAGGTGTATTGGAGATGGTTCCCACTGCATGGCGAAACAGCGGGAACACCCTGTATTTCCCTGTCAGCCGCCTGCTCTGCGATGTGGAGCGTTTTCCTGGCCCGGAGGAGCCGATGGAGCGGCTCGGGATGGGGTTCTGCTATGAGCGGGCCTATGACGGGACACGGATCAAGACGGTTTCTGCCGAACTGCGCCGGGAGACGCTGGTCTGGTATCATAAGCATCATGAGAAGTTGAACCGGGCGTGCGTTGAGCATCCGCGCCTTTTGCTGTTGGATATGCATAGCTTCTCGGATGATATCGTGCCCCGGGATCGGCTGCGCAGCGGAGAGAGGACGCCCGACGTCTGTCTGGGGATCGACGAGAAATACACGCCCCCGGGGATCGTTTCCATCGCGGAGTTCTGCCTTCGGGCAGAGGGGTTTGTTACGGCGCGGAACTTTCCCTATTCCGGCAGCCTGGTTCCCAATGCCGTCCTGGGCAAAGAAGTCGGCTGCGACTGTGCATCGATCATGCTTGAGTGGAACAAGCGTGTCTATTGTAATGAGCGCGGCATCCCGGACGCCGGGACAATGGAAGAGATCAGACAAACGGTAAGTCGGATTGCAGAGTTGTCATTGGATTCGGAATAGAAACAAAGAGGAGGTGAAGACATGGCCTACAGCGAACTTATCAAGAGCTTCGAAAAGATCCGCGATTATATGCGGGACTTCTACGTCTACGGCTTCAAAAGCCGCGAGGACTATACGAAAAAGAGCGCGCGCAGCTATGACGATGAGCGCCGCCGCATCGAGAGCTGGCTTGGCGGCTACATGGCTTTCCGGCACACGGCCGAGGGCAAAAACGTCTTCATCTCTGTGGATAACCGCAGCGTAACTTTCAACCCGCTGCACAACGCCTGGAAGGCAAAGAGCTTTACTGACAAGGATATCGTACTGCATTTCTGCGTCCTGGATATTCTTGCTGACGGTGCTGCCCTCCGTGTCGGCGAGATCACCGATGGTGTTGCAGACTATCTGTCCCACACGGATACCCCATTCGAAATCGATGAATCCACCGTGCGCAAAAAGCTGAAAGAATACACGGAGATGGGGATCCTCCGGGACGAGAAGCACGGCCGGTTTCTGTACTTCCGCCTTGCGGAGGACAATGTCGACATTTCCGCCTGGGAAGATGCCGCGGCTTTCTTTTCTGAAGAAGCACCGTTCGGCGTGGTCGGGTCTTATCTGCTCGACCGGCAGTCCGAAGCTCCGGAGCATTTCAGCTACAAACACCACTACCTGCTCCATACGCTGGATACGCAGATCCTGTTTGACGCGCTCTGCGCCATGAAGGAAAAACGATGCATCGATATCGTTAACTTCAGTGTCCGCAAAGATGCAGAGCACGAGCACAGGGTCTATCCGCTGCGCTTCTATATCAGCACGCAGAACGGGCGGGAGTATCTGCTGGCGTATCATTACAAGTTCCGCAAGCCGATGTTTTTCCGGCTCGACAACATCCGCTCCATTACGCCCGGACCGGTCGAATCGCGATATGAAAAATACGAGGGCTTTGCAGATAAGTTTGATGAAAACCTCTGGGGCGTTTCCACCGGCGGCGACTATGGCGTTGACCATGTCGAGCTCACCCTGCGTGTAGGGAATGAAGAGAGCTACATCATTGACCGGCTGAAGCGCGAAAAGCGTCACGGCCGCATTGAGACAGTCGATGAGCACACCTACAGGTTTGTTGCAGACGTCTATGATGCCGGCGAGCTTGTCACCTGGGCACGCACATTCATCGGCCGCATTGTCCGCTTCGAAAGCGATAACCGGTATGTCGTCGACCGGTTTTATGATGACATCCGGCGCATGGCCGAGATGTACGGAGGGGGTGACCCGCAATGATCTTCTCGGAAGTCTATGGCTCTTACTTCAAGGCTGTCTCCGCCATCCTGGCCAAAGCTGTGGAGGGCACGCTGACCGAACGGGAACTGACCCGCACCGTTCTTCAGAACGCTTTCGGTGAAAGTCTGTTCACGATCCCTGCCAAGCTAACGGACGGCAGCTGGCCTCTGCTGACGCAGGACTTCGGCACTCCGCTGCATCGGGAACCGCATTCCCCGCTTACGGCCCTGGAAAAGCAGTGGCTGAAGGCGCTCCTGCTCGACCCGCGGATCCAGCTGTTCGCGCCGTCCGAAGAAGGCCTGGAAGATGTGGAGCCCCTCTTCACTCCGGATCAGTTCGTCTACTACGACCGTTATTCAAACGGGGACGATTATTCCGATCTGCGTTATATCGAGCATTTCCGTATGATCCTCCGGGCGATGCATGAGAAGCGAAAGCTGCGTGTGCGTTTTCACGGTCATCGCGGCACCAGACAAAGCTATATCTGCATCCCCTATAAGCTGGAGTACTCTTCCAAGGATGATAAGTTCCGGCTGATTACGGGATTCGGGGGCAAACCGCGGACGATCAATCTCTCCCGCATGGATTCGGTGCACATTCTCGAACCTTGGGACGAAAACGAGTACCAGCGGCCGAATGAACGGAAGAAAACCCTGGTCATGGATTTGTATGACTCCCGCAATGCCCTTGAGCGCGCGATGCTCCACTTTACGGATCTGGAAAAGGAAACGGAGCGGATCGATGACAAGCACTACCGCATCACCCTGAATTACAAGCAGGGGGATGAAACGGAGATCCTGATCCGGGTCCTCTCCTTCGGCCCGGTGCTGAAGGTCACGGCGCCGGAGAGCATGGTCTCTCAAATCAGGGAGCGGCTTGACCGGCAAATGGCGATGCCGGCACAGGAATAAAACCAAAAAATTGCGGACTTTTCTTGAAAAAGGAGAGTTCGCAACTTTTTTTCCATGAAAAAGCCTTTCCGGGATGGTATTTTATGCTTGCGTCGATTGACAAAGGCACTAACAGCAATTACGAATAGCTGAATGGTTAGCAGTCGGCTCATAACCGGCGATCGCGGGTTCGAATCCCGTTTCGATGGTGCCTTGTTTTTTGATAGGCCCCGGGCAAAGGAAACCCGGCAAAGCCCTTCCTGACTCGCGCCGGACACAGCCTGCCAAGGGGCACACTAAGTTAATAAAGGCATAGACAGCAACACTTTTACTTTTCAACCTATCAAGACAAAGAGAAAGATGTATTGGTCAAAAAGAAGCTGTAAACAGCAAACTGTGCCTTGTTTTTCATTCCGATCGTAAAGGAGGTCTTTCCCGTGCTGGAAGTCCTGAAGAAAACTGCAAACAAAACGTATACCGAGAACGGTGCCGTCGCGCACCGCACCAGTGGGAAAGACTGCCTGAATCTTTTTGCCGCCATCGGCGCCCTGCGCCGTGCCGACGACCAGAATATCTGCAGCCGCTTTCTGAAGGCGTATGCGGAGAACCCTGACCTGGCAATGAAGATCCTGTTCTATGCCCGTGACGTTCGCGGCGGCCTTGGCGAGCGCCGTGTGTTCCGTAGCATCCTCACCTGGCTTGCTTCCAATGAGAAGAGCTCCGTTGTGAGAAACCTGCCCTATATCGCGGAGTACGGCCGCTGGGATGATGTCCTTGTACTGCTGAAGACTCCCTGCCGCAAGGAAGCTCTGGCCCTGCTTGAAGAGCAGTTCCGGGAGGATCTTGCCGCGCTGGAAGCCGGCGGCGACATTTCCCTGCTTGGCAAGTGGCTCCCCTCGGTCAACGCATCCAATCAGGAAACAGTCGTCATGGCTAAGATGATCGCCAAGTCCTTCGGCCTGTCCGACCGTGACTACCGCAAGGCACTGACCGGGCTTCGTGCGCGCATCCGGATCATCGAGAACAATCTCCGTGAGAAGGACTACACGTTTGATTACTCCAAGCAGCCGTCCAAGGCCATGTTCAAATACCGCAAGGCCTTCCTGCGCAACGACGGCGAGCGGTACGCTGCTTTCATGGACAAGATGGATCGCGGCGAGGCGAAGCTTCACACCGGTACGCTGATGCCCTATGAACTCGTCGAGCGCGCTTATGACTGCTCTGAGGAAGAGCGCCGCTCTCTGGACGTCACCTGGCGTACACTGGAGGACTTCACGACCGATGAGAACGCGCTTGTCGCAGCGGACGGCTCCGGCTCCATGTACTGGGGCAGCAAACCGATGCCGGCTGCGGTTGCGCAATCCCTCGCGATTTATTTCGCGGAACACAATAAAGGCAAATTCCACAATCATTTCCTGACCTTCTCCATGACCCCTCAGCTTGTAGAGATCAAGGGAAAAGATTTTGTGGAGAAGGTGCGCTACTGCAGAACCTTCGACGAATGCGCCAACACCAACCTGGAGGCGGTATTCGATCTGATCCTGCAGGCGGCGGCAGAGAACCATGTGCCCCGGGCGGAAATGCCCGCAAAGCTGTACATCATCTCCGACATGGAGTTTGATCATTGCGTGAAGAACTCGTCCATGACGAACTTCGAAAACGCAAAGGCAAGCTATGCGGCGGCCGGCTACATACTCCCGGACCTCGTGTTCTGGAACGTTGACAGCCGTCATGAGCAGCAGCCTGTAAAAGAGAATGACCGCGGTGTTGCGCTGGTTTCCGGCAACAGCCCCCGGATCTTCTCTATGGTCATGGATGGCGAGCTGAATCCGTATGACTTCATGCTGAGCGTGATCGATACGGAGAGGTATGCTCCCATCGCTGCGTAAGTCTGGCTGCTCTCCGGAGTAAAAGAACGGGCGCACGGTCTCCGATTGGGTTGCGGAATCGCCGTGCACCCGTTTTTTGAAAGGAATGATTTGAAATGATAGAAATACAAGGACTGTACAACTCAGCCCTTTGTTATACGCCCGCACTCGAGCCGACGGCTGAACTCCAGATCAAGACCGTCTGCGACCAGGAGGCTTTTGCCGGCTGCAAGATCCGTATCATGCCTGACGTCCACGCCGGAAAGGGCTGCACCATCGGCACGACCATGACGATCCGGGATAAAATCGTTCCCGGCATGGTTGGCGTAGACATCGGCTGCGGCATGGAGACTGTGAGGCTGGCCGAAAAGGAGATCGACTTTGCTGCTCTCGATGCTCTTATCCGTAAAGAGATCCCCTGCGGGCAGAATATCCGCAAGGACGAGCACCCGCTCAACGGTGAGATCGACCTTCACCGGCTGCGCTGCTCTCCCTATGTTTCCGTTGAGCGCGCAAAGCGCAGTATCGGTACGCTGGGCGGCGGCAACCATTTTATAGAAGTCGACCGCGGCGAGAATGGTGAACTGTATCTCGTAGTCCACTCCGGCAGCCGGCATCTCGGCACCCAGGTCTGCAAGTACTATCAGGATCAGGGCCGCTTTGCTATGTGGGGCGGTGCCCGTCACCAGATCGATGAGCTGATTGCCGAATACCGTGCCGCAGGCCGCCGGAAGGAGATCCAAAGCACCATCAATGAACTGCGCAGGGAGCATCCCATCCGCGTCCCCAAGGATCTCGCTTATGTAGAAGGAAAGCTGTTTGAGGATTATATCCACGACATGCGCATCACACAGCGCTTTGCCGTGCTCAACCGCAAGGCCATGACCGATGTGATTCTGCGTGGTATGGGGCTGACTAAGGTCGAGGAGTTTACTACCATCCACAACTATATCGACACGGAGAAGATGATCCTCCGTAAGGGCGCTGTTTCCGCCGAAGCCGGGGAAAAGCTGCTGATTCCCATCAACATGCGCGACGGCAGCCTGATCTGCATGGGCAAGGGCAACGAGGAATGGAACTGCTCGGCTCCCCACGGTGCCGGCCGTCTCATGAGCCGTAAGCAGGCGTTCGCCCGGCTCTCGATGGACGAGTATGCCGCCGAGATGGAGGGGATCTGGTCCTCCTGTGTCGTGGGCGATACGTTGGACGAATCTCCTATGGCATATAAGCCCCTTGATGAGATCGTTTCCGAGATCGGCCCCACCGCGGACATCATCGAGCGTATCCGCCCGGTCTATAACTTTAAGGCCGCAGAATAATACCGCCGTATCCCTGCCGTTGCAGAGCCGCCGCTGCGACATAGCTCGCAAGCGCGTCTGCCGGCAAATACCGGTCTCCCGCCGATACTTCGGTTTCAGACGTACGCCCCGCGGTTCAACAGCAGCGGGAAATTCGGCGGGAGATTTTGAAACTCGCGCTCTTGGCTCAGTTGGCAGAGCAACGGATCGATAATCCGTAGGCCGCAGGTTCAAGTCCTGCAGAGCGCACCATTTATGCCCCGGCCGATGACGAGGATGACGGTGAAAACAGCAACGGCAATGAATACCTCAAGCGGAGGCCGCTGTACATGACGTTCAAAAAGCGGGCGATGAAGAATCTGCATTATTTGATTTGAGGTGAGAGAATATGGCAAATCCTCTTGACAGCTACGGCCTGGATTTTCTGAGGAAAGACGAAGACACGCTGATGGGCGCTGTTATACGGTCCAGGAAGGAAAAGCCATCAAAGGCTACTATGACACCCCGTACTTCTATTTACCGATCGGCTCTGCTGAATTCTGGGCCAGCTCCGAAAAGAGCGAAGACGGTAAGCTTGCCATATCCGGATTCCATACGCATTGCGGCGGGAAGACGATTTGGGAAATGATCTGCACAGACGTTGACATTTCACCGAAAGACTGGCCTAAAACGGAACGCATCCTGATGATGAGCCGCAACACGGATAACGGCGGCATGCTTCCTGTTGATATCATCACAGCGGACGTGCTGCCCAGTTTTCTCAAAGACGACAGGCTCACGCTTCAGCTTGTCGCGCCCTGCCTTGAAGTAAACTACTACGCCACGGAAGAAGAGTATGACAAAACTGTCCCCGCCGATAGGCAGGGACAGAAATGGGGCATAGCCGACGGCGCGCTGATACCGCTGTCCTTCCTGGCAAACCACCTGGTCGGCAATTATGAGGACGGCAAAGAGTATGATAACGATGCCTACATAACCTTCAAGGCGAAGGTCACACGCCTCTGCGTTGGTACGTTTGAGATCGGCGATCAGAAAGAGAATACTTTTATCCGCTGTTTTGCGGATACTGTGTATGGCGAACTGGAGTTCGACCACTCGTTTGATCAGGTTCCCGAGGAACTCAGGGACAACATTAAAGTCGGTTCGATCATCAGCGGGGTCTGCATGATCTCCGCGGATGCAGCCATCGGCGAGTACGAAAACGGGATAGTAAAAGACTTTGATCACGATCTCCGGCTGGTGCGATTCACCCTTGCCAAGGGGGAGATGGAACGGCTGCGCAGTGTGCTGACCGCCGATTCGGTATATGAGACCGATACTTCCGGAAACAGCTGCTACGGTGCAGATGAGATCATTGACCGTCTCACTTACGTCTGTGAAAACCACGAGGGTAAATATATTGCCCATCTGGCGGAGATCACAGGACTTGCAGGATCCGGTCTGGAGTACCCGGTTGGCACTAAATGCATCGTTCTGGCCGACAAGGAAGAAGACAACTACGAATCCATCGTTTTCGTAAGTGTTGACGAGGATGGGAATATCAGCCGCATTCACGTCAGTACAGACAGCCGCTATCGCTTCAGGATCGAAAAACCGGAACGCGTCAAAACCCCTCTCGATGATATGGTGATTCCGGAGAGCGTAGTCCAGCCAATCATCTGGCGGGCGAAATACCATGGGTTTCTTGCGTACGATCTGGAAGATAAGCTGGTTTTGGAGGATGAGGATTATACTCAGCACAAAAACAACGCCGAAAGAATGCTGGAGGCGCTGCAGGCTGAACCTCAGTCAGACGCCGAGGAAACGATCGGCAATATCTTAGGATACCTGTTTGCCAAATCGGTGGAAATGACTGTCAACGAGGCCAAAGAGAACCCTGCGTTTGAAACCAGACTGACGGCGTCGTATAGTCCGCATGATGCTTTCCGGGGCGTGCTGCGCTCTACGCTGCCCCCGGATCAGCACGCCGCTCTTGAAAATGCAATGGAACAGGCGCGGCAGTTTGGGAAAGACGTCTTTGTCTTCATGGAAATGACGGAAAAGACTGACGATGACTTTCCCGAATTGTTTGCTCAAGCAGCCGTCGTTGTTCAGAGGATAGGACAAATGTACGCGAGTAACGGTTTTGAAGATTCGTGTAAAGCCCGAACATAAGACGAGGCGCATTTTGCTCATTTCGGTTTCTCCCGGTTCGTGCCCTATGTGCCGGAGAAAAAGCTATGACGATCCCGCCGTCCGGGACAAACGGGCAACGGGAAAGGCGAAAGACATGATCAGCGAATACTTAAGGGAGGAGGTAATGCCCTATGAGGGAAACGATCTTGAAAAAGCTGAATGAAATTGAAAAGAAGGAAAGCGTAAGGATCCTGTTGGCGGTCGAATCCGGCAGCCGTGCCTGGGGCTTTGCTTCCCCGGACAGCGACTACGATGTGCGTTTTATCTATGTCCGACCAAAGGCGGAGTATCTGCGTCTGGAAAAAGTCAGGGACGTGATCGAGCTGCCTATCGAGGGCGAGCTGGATATCAACGGCTGGGATTTGGATAAAACACTGCGCCTTCTGCGGGCATCGAACCCAACGCTGTTCGAGTGGTTCTCCTCACCGATCGTGTACCGTGAGACTGCATTTGCAGACGAGTTCCGTTCTGTGATGCTGAAGTATTTCTCCTCCAAGCGTGGGCTGAGCCACTACCTCAGCATGGCCGGCGGCAACTACCGCGAATATCTGAAGGGCGACATGGTTAAGGCCAAAAAGTACTTTTATGTACTGCGCCCCATCCTGGCCTGCAGATGGATCCTGGATAAAGGGACTCCTCCGCCCATGCTCTTTTCAGAGCTGGTGGAAGCGGAACTTGATCCCGCCCTTCTTCCGGACGTTGACAGGCTCCTCGAATTGAAGATGAACGCACCTGAAATTAAGACCATTCCCAAAATCGAGAGCATCAACCGTTACCTCGACAGCAGCATCGAAGAATTACGATCCCGCATCGTCCCGTTGCCCGAAGACACAAACCACGGCTGGGAAGACCTGAACCGTCTCTTCTTCTCCCAACTCCGATAAGAGACGAAGCATTTTATACTACGGGTTTCTTTACTTCTTGAAACCCGGATGCTATAGTAATATCAGAAACAAGGGCTATGCCCGGAAAGGAAAAAGAAATGATCCTCAGACAATTCTCCGATTTACTCAAAGCCGAATATCAGGATCGTTCGCTGTGCAGCTTTACCCACAAGATGCATGGTCCTTTGGCATGCCCATATAAGACAGAGAACAGAACGGTGAAACGACAGCCGGAATAGGCTGATCCGATACTTCACGGGCTGCTTGTCTTGTATGAGGCAAGCGGCCTTTTTGTATTTCAAACCATATGTGTCACAGGCCATACGGCCGGAATAGGAGAGTAAATGAAATGAATCGGATACCGGTCATCGACATGACCGCCACCGGAATCAACATCACCCGTATGCGGATTGCAGCGGGTTTGACCGTAAAGGACGTGCAGGATGTTTTCGGATTCTCCACGCCCCAGGCCATTTACAAGTGGCAGCGCGGAGCGGCTTTGCCGACCGTAGACAACCTTGTTGTCCTCGCCGCGATTTTCGGTGTGAAGATCGATGACATCCTGATATTTCAAGACTGCGGAGTGATCCAAATCTCCGCATAAAATACATCAGCCCTGGCAGCAGGGCTGACAGGGTCCCTTCGACTAACAGGACAGGTCGTCGCCCTTTCAAGGCGGAAATGCCGGGTTCAAATCCCGCAGAGATCACCATACACGCTCTTAGCTCAGCAGGACAGAGCACCAGACTACGAATCTGGGGGTCGTGGGTTCAAATCCCGCAGAGCGTTCCAAATACCGGACTGGTGTAACGGCAGCACACCTGACTCTGACTCAGGAGGACGTGGTTCAAATCCACGGTTCGGTGCCACAATACAGCCCGTAGTGCAGATGGATAGCGCGCCTGAGTGTCTGTCAGGAGATCGCAAGGCCGAGTCTCACTTCGTGCACCATACTGCAGGGTGGCAGACCGGTAATGCAACAGCTTCATAAGCTGCTCCAAGCGGGTTCAACTCCCGCCCCTGCAACCATTCATAGTGTGAGTAGCTCAGTTGGTCAGAGCGCCGGTTTGTGGCACCGGATGTCGGCGGTTCGAGTCCGCTCTCACACCCCACACGGACTCTTAGCTCAGTTGGTAGAGCGGCAGACTGAAGATCTGCGCGTCCCAGGTTCGATCCCTGGAGAGTCCACCAAATAAGGGAGAATGCCAGAGTCTGGTCAAATGGGGCGGACTGTAAATCCGTTGCCGAAAGGCTGCGTTGGTTCAAATCCAACTTCTCCCACCAACTTTTTGCTATTCCCCGCCACCGGAGGTTTTCCGGTCGTGGGGAATAGCTTTTTCACTTGACAGAAGGCATCTCAAGATGGAGTCCGTTTTATTGTACACTGCTGCTGATATAATTTGCTGGAAAAGGCCAAAAGTACTATAATAAACTTGCTTGGCTGAATAGAACCGGATATGGGGGCGCGCGTCACAAAAACGAAAAGCTTGTTGACGTGTTTTCTGCATGAGAAGGAGGAGAGGAAATGTACGGAGCACTTCTGGGCGACATGATCGGAGCGCCCTACGAATTTGACAGGGGGAACAAGAGCAAGGAGTTTCCGCTCTTTTGCGAGAATTCCCGTTTCACGGATGATTCCGTCATGACGATAGCGGTGGCGGAGGCCCTGCTGGACAGCCGGTTTCTGGACGATGACAGCATCCGGGCTGCGCTGATCAAGTCGATGCGGAAATGGGGCAAAAAGTATCCTGATGCCGGCTACGGCAGGAAGTTCCTCTGTTGGCTCAGGGAGAAAGATCCAAAGCCCTACGGCAGCTGCGGCAACGGCTCGGCCATGCGCGTTTCCGCGGCAGGCTGGCTGTTCGATACGCTCGAAGAGACGCGGGAAAAGGCCAGGCTGACGGCTGAGGTCACGCATGATCATCCCGAGGGGATCAAAGGCGCGGAGGCAACTTCCGGCGCGATCTTCCTCGCCAGGACCGGCCGCAGCAAGGAGGAGATCCGGGATTACATTGTGCAGGAGTTCGGTTATGACCTCTCCCGCACCTGTGACCAGATCCGGCCGAGCTATTATCACAATGAGAGCTGCCAGAAGACGGTGCCGGAAGCGATCACTGCCTTTCTGGAGGGGACGGATTTCGAAGATGTCATCCGGACTGCCGTTTCCCTCGGCGGCGATTGTGATACCCTGACCTGCATCGCCGGGAGCATCGCGGAGGCCTTTTACGGCGTGCCCGTCATCCTGAAGGCAGAGTGCAGGCGCCGGCTCCCGGAGGATATGGCGTATATTCTCGGCCGCTTTGATATTTCCCGGAAACACGGTCACGACGATTTTCCCGGCGATACCCTCTCCGGCAGCGGTATCATCGATGAGGCGATCGACCGCGGCTGCCAGACCGGCAGCAAAGAGAATCGGATTGGCGTTTCCGATGGGATGCTCGGAGATGCCGGGAGGGATCATTATCGATCCCCGGGGACAGTCCTTCCTGTTGACAAAAGACCGGATCAATATGATTTTGAACGCTGACAAAGGAGGTCAAGCACAATGAGAACGATTCGTGTAACCGGCAAGGGGCAGATCAAAGTCAAGCCCGACATCACCCGTATCACCATGACCCTCACCGGTGTCTTCAAGGAGTACAGTGAGACCCTGCGCCACTCATCGGAGGATACGGAGGCGCTGAAGGACGTCCTTTCTGCCTTCGGATTTGAGCGGTCTGATTTGAAAACGCTCAGCTTCCATGTGGACACGGAGTATGAGAGCTACCGGGACAAGAACAACGACTACAAGCGGCGTTTCGTCGGATACCAGTTCAACCACGCCCTGAAGGTCGAGTTCGAGTCCGACAACGACCGTCTGGGCAAGATCCTGTATGCCCTTGCCAACGGCAAAGTCCGGCCGGAGTTTCGTATCAGCTATACTGTGAAAGACCCGGAAGCCGCAAAGAACCTGCTGCTCGGGAAGGCTGTCACCGATGCCAAGAAAAAGGCTGCGGTTCTGACCCAGGCCGGCGGCATCAAGCTGAAAGATATCCAGAGCATCGACTACTCCTGGGGCGAGATCAATTTTGAGTACAAACCGATGGGCGACTTGATGATGGACTGCTCTGAAGCGCTGATGACCGAAAAAGCCTATGATCTGGATATTGAGCCTGACGATATCGATGTTTCTGATACCGTCACCGTAGTGTGGGAGATCGAATAAGACGGAAGACAAGCTGATTTTCAAGTATTCACTGTTTCGCTCACATAGATCACGGAAGATATTACCTGATCGGAACAGGTTGGTTCGCAGGCGGGGAGCGTCTTGCCGCCAGACATAGTGTACATCTAAGGGTCTCACTTTCGGGCGCAGCTTAGCCGTTACCGCATAGTGATTCTACTAAGAGAAATCCCCGGCCACAACGTCTGAATCTTCCTTCGAGCAAGTTCAAGAAATATATGAACTATTTCCGAGTGCCGCATAACCAATACGCAAATCCGCCCCTGTGCGATACAGAGGCGGATTGTTTTGACTTAGTAATAAACCAGTGCGTTGTTCATGCCGTAAAAATATTGACTCACAAGTCTTGGGGGATTTATGAGTCAATTATTATGGTTTGCGGGAACAGAATTTGAATATGCTTTATCGGCAAATGATCATTAATTCGCAACTGATTCTGACAGAGATTTCACATTTATATTGAAAACAATGCCGATTTATGATGTAATATATTAGCTATTTTGAACTGCTGCCTGTGAAAGCGGAGGAACAAAAATGTCTATACTAGGAAAGTTTCATGAAATCTCCTTTTATAGTTTGATTTCGACTATTATTTGTCTGTGCACCGGAAAAACGACTTTTGCTACACTGTGGGGTGCAAAATTGAACGTAACCAGCTTCTCAACATTTTTCCTTGCATTTCTTTTCTGGGCATGTGTGCTGTTTATTCCGATTGCAATCATCGGAGCATTCGCAACTAAGTACGGTGACGGCGGCGAAGGCTTGTCGTTTAAGTCTGACAATCTTTTCGTCATCTTCTTTGCTCATATTGCAGAGGAAATTTTGGGACTGTTTTTGACGCCGTTTTGGTTTCTAATTGATCTTTTCAGAAAAAGACTTGACGATGATGGTAAAGCAGTCGATTACATCACATACGGAATAGAGCTGGTTTTCTTCGGAATTGGCATATTGGTTCTTTAATCTTAGGAGGTAGTATCGTGGGATGCGTATCTACAAAAGAAAATAAAACACAGTATCAGCTGTTCCGTGAGGAATTTGGCCTATCCAGAGAACGTGCAAGTGAATTGATGGGAGGGATTTCCGCAGAGCGCATCGAAAAAATCGAAAGTGAAAAATCCCTGCCTCATCCTGATGAAGTTTTGGCAATGTCTGTGGCATATAAAAAGCCCCGCCTGTGCAATCATTACTGCGCAAATGTGTGCCCGATCGGACAGGAATACGTACCAGAGGTAAAGGTTAAAGATCTGTCTCAGATCGTTTTGGAAATGCTGGCGTCACTGAATTCCATTCAGAAGCGCAAGGAACGCCTCATTGAAATCACTGCTGACGGTGAGATTACCGGAGACGAAATTTCTGATTTTGTACATATCCAAGAAGAACTGGAGCGCATCTCCATTACTGTGGAAACATTGCAGTTTTGGTCTGAGCGCATGCTGGCCACTGGTGCAATTGATATGGAAGCATATAATGCACATAAATCAAAGAAATAATCGCGTTTTGACACCTCGGCAGCAATGCCGGGGTGTTTTTTGCTTTTAGAGAGGAAATAGACTGCGCTATCTTGCACTTGTAACCATTTTTATAGAACGACTGCGGCGGTAAAATTAAACCGTAGAAAACAAGAAAGAAAACTGTTGCTGAAAGGAGATGGGTTCATAACTGCAAAAGAGCGTGTATTAGCCAGCCGCCTTACCCAGAAGATCGACAATAACGAAAGCTATGCAAGACAACTCGGCCTTAGCTATACGGTGTCGACGGCTGGAGCTAAGAAAAACAACATTAAGCCCGTTCAGAAAAAAGAGAAAAACAATTGATTTACAAGGAGAATGATTTATGAAAACGGCAGAAGATTTTATTAAAGAGATGGAGAGCAGCAATGTGCTGATGTCTCGCGAATGTACTTTTAAGGAATACGTTTCCGAAATCGCACAGTTTCAGGATATGATTTGCAAGATGATCGCTGGCGACGATTACCACGAAGGTATGCGTATCGACGAAGCCCTATTCATTATGGAGTCCACGGCTCGCAAGAAGGAACTTCGCAGCCATCCTGCAGTACATAACGGTGTACTGACCCTGAAGAAACTGGCTAAGAAAATGGCGATTACCATGTCTGGCGCGAAGGGCGAAAGCTTTGTATTCAGAACGCTGGAATTCCTTAACAGACCGAATACCCAGATTTTTCGAAATGTGTATATCACTGATGGTATCGATGAAACCGAACTGGATGGCATTGTGCTGACCGATAACGGCATAATTATTCTAGAAGTCAAGAGGGTAAAATCCGATCTTACTCTCGCCGAAGACGGCAGAATGGTTTTCGCAGGAGACGAATGTTATGACAAGGCTCCTCTAGCACAGAAGATGGCTCTTAAGCGCCGTCTACTCAAGAAATGTCTGGAAAAAGCGGTTGCCGATAAGAGACTGGAGATTCCTGTATATGTGGATAGCTTTATCGTATTCTCTGCACCCAAGGGACAGTACATCAATATCAATGACAGATATCGCCGTGAGAAGTATTGTTTCCGTACTGGCCTCAACAAAAAGCTGGAGGGCTACCGCGGCTGTGCATACTACAAGGCTGATCAGCTTGAACAGCTTGGTGAGATTATCTCCGAAATGGAATCTAATGTAAAGCGCTTTGAGACTGAGTTGAATTATGATGAAGTTCGCCGCAACCTTGCAGAAGCGCTTGCCGTTTTACAGGATGTACCCGCAGTGCAAGAGGCACCGGCAGCAGCAAAGATCCCCGAACCGAACACTCAGCGTTTGGAAGCAGCTCATAAGCCGGTAAGATGTAAAGCAGTTGGTTTTAGTTGCGCAGCAGTGAGTGTGTTTGCGGGCTTGCTGATCTCAAGCGCAGCTGCAATGCTTAGTGTTCGTCGCGCCTAATGGCTCACATAGGTGCAAAATAGAAGCGGCTATTTTGCACCTACAACCATTTTTTCGAAAGAAAAACCACGGTATAATAAGTACATAAATCAGAGGCACACAGATGCCTCAGAAAAGAGGAAGGATTATAGATTATGGGACTGCTTAAAGCTAAGAAAGATAACGGCAAGATTACTCAGAAATTTGCAGACGGAGGTTATATGAAGCAGTATAAGGACGGCACCACGGAGCGTGTTCGTTTCACTAAAACCAGAGAGGTTCACGACTTTGATGGTTCTCGTGGTAAGGCAAGCATCTGGAGTAAGAGAAAGTAAGGAGGCGTTCTGATGGGTAGATCATTAACTGAGGCGCAAGTCCTCAAAAAACTTGACATCGTTGATTTTCGCCACTTGACTAAGGAAAAGGTCATGTCGATGGCAACGATGCTGGACAAGATGGATCCCGAAGTTGCCAAGGAGGCACTGGAACAATTTCCGGAATTCGCAAGTGCCATGCGCCAGACTCTCTCCGAGTACAAGCAATCACTTGATGAGGGTATGAAGCAAAATGCGGAAGGCGTAAAATCGTACTACGACACATGCGACGCGATTATCGCTTCCTGCCAGATGGAGCTCGAAAATGAAGAGTTGCCTTTTGAAGAACGAAGCTCTATTTTGCAGCAGATGGTGATGGTGGCAAAAATGAAAGGTGAAAAGAATACCGAAGACAAACACTTCATTGTCACCATGATTGTACTTGGACTAGCAGCGATTGGATTAACAGCGGGAGCCTTGATTACTGCATTAGGCGGCAATTTTAAAATTGACACAGACGCAGTCAAAAAACTGACGAAATAATGGAGGGAGAATATGAAAAAGAAAGACATAGCAGCATTCATCGAGGAAATGGAAGCCATCGGAGATGAGTGGACGCCAGAGCAGGTAGAGGATGTATATGGCGATTCTTCGCTCGATGAAGCGCTGGCCAACAGAAAAGCTTCTCTCGGCACAATCTTTGATATCATCGGAAAAGTAATCAACAGAGATTAAGGAGGTAACAGATATACCCTTTTCGTGACAAGGTTTATGACGAATCCGATTATTGCCATTGCCCTTATTGCTCTGGCGAAATCGAGGAAGAAACCATCGAACGCCCCTATAAGGATTGTCCCGAGTGCGGAGGGATAATGTACTGGGACGGTTGCTGGGAATGTACGAATTGCTCACATGAAGTTTACACCGACGAAGATGACAACGACGGTGTGATCGAAGGCTAACTGAATGCGAAATACCGGCAGAGGGTGAAATCCTTCTGCCGGCACTTTGTTACTAAACCCATGTGTCCGTGCCGTAAAAATGTACAATGTGTTTGCGGGTGCTGCTCTTGCTTCCGTATCACGCTTCCGGACCATCAAAACAGCCGATTTTACCACGAAATCGGCTGTTTTTCTAACTTCTCAGTATTGATAGCAGGGGGAACAGCTGTCAGACGCGCTTCCTTATTGCGCGCTTTCCCGGTTTCCGACTTCGCTTACTCTGTCGAATTCTGTCGAACGAATTAACGGCATTTTTATGGCGGTTTTGTTGAAACAGGACAGAAAATGTGCTATTTTTATCGGGTAATTGATCAGCTGAAGAAAAAATCGATATGGAGGCGATATTATGAAACTTCAAGTGCTGATCGCCGACGCAGACCCGGATTTCCAACGAACAATGACGCAGGCGCTTTCTCGGGAGGGGGACATGGAAGCGGCCGGTGTTTCATCTGACGGGTTGGAGACCCTTTCCCTGATCCAGACGGCACGCCCGGATGTTGTGCTGCTGGACCTCATCCAGCAGCGGCTTGACGGGCTCGCTATTCTCCGCCGGCTTGCCGGACGGGAGGATGCGCCGCCGGTGCTCGTTCTCACCGGATTTGTCAATGCCGCCGTCGTTGCCGAGTGCGCAAAGCTCGGCGCGGCATATTTTATCCCCAAGCCCTGCGACACCGCGGCGCTCATGCAGTGCCTGCGGCAGTGCGCAAAAGCGGGCGGAAAATCTCCCGCGGCTGTCGCCGCGCCGGCTCCGGTGCCCGCACATCTGGAAAGCGCCGTCACCGACGTTCTCCACGAGATCGGCGTACCGGCGCATGTCAAGGGTTATCAATATCTGCGTGAAGGGATTCTCTTCACGATCCGCGACGCGGACCCCACCGCCGGGATAACGAAAGTGCTTTATCCGACGGTGGCGAAAAAGTTCTCCTCCACGCCGTCCTGCGTAGAACGCTCGATGCGCCATGCGATCGACATTGCATGGAACCGCGGCGACGAGGACGTGCAGGAAAAGATCTTCTGCGGTGCCTTCTCCGGCAGCACGGGCAGACCCACGAACGGCGAATTCATCGCCACGATCGCCGAGCTTGTTCTGCAGCAGATCGGCAAATAAAAAATACGGAATCCTCCCGGAAAACCGGACGGCATCTGCAGCGGATCGACCGCAAACCGGTTCACCGTGGGAAAAATATACATGCACTTCTCTCCGCAAAATAAATGGCTTTAAATAACGATCGCTTCCTGCCCGGCTCCGGTGAATGCTCACCGGAGCCGGGCAGGAAGCGTTTTTTATGCCAGATGGAGGCACTCGATGAGCAGCAGCCACGAGAGGCCGTAGTACGATACGACTGCGACGAGGTCGTTGACGGTCGTGATGAGCGGGCCGGAGGCGACGGCGGGATCGACGCCGATCTTTTTGAAGAAGATCGGGATCACCGTGCCGGAAATGCTCGAGAGCAGCATCGCCGCGATGAGCGCGATGCCGATGCAGCCCGAAACGCCGAACGCCATGAGCGCCGCTTCGCCGCGCAGCAGAAGATATGCCCCGATGAGCGCGAACGAGGCCGCGCCGAGGATCGCGCCGTTCATAAGTCCGACGCGCGCCTCCTTCCAGACAAGCTTCCGCTTCTGTGCGCCGGTCGTTTCGCTGTCCATAAGGACGCGGATCGTGACGGCAAGCGACTGCGTGCCGACGTTGCCCGCCATATCCAGCACGAGCGACTGGAAGCACACGATGAGCGTGAGCTGCGCCACGACGCTCTCGAAAAGGCCGACGACGCTCGACACGACCATCCCGAGCCCCAGCAGCACGAGCAGCCACGGCAGACGCTTGCGCACGCTCTGCACGAGCGTTTCGTTGAGATCCTCCTCCGCGGAGAGACCGGCGAGCCGGGCGTAGTCCTCGCTCAGCGCGTCGTCCACCGTCTGGATGAGGCTTTGCGCCGTTACGACGCCGAGCATCCGGTTTTCCTCGTCCAGCACGGGGATGGAGTCCTCGGAATAGTCCTGGATGCGCGGCAGCGCGTCTTCAATGCGCTCGTGCGCGTAAACGTAGGGGTAGGAGGTCGCGATCAGCTCTGCGAGCGGATCGCCCTCGCGCGCGATGATGAGGTCTTTGAGATCAATCGCGCCGTAGAAAGCGTTGTCGGAATCCACAACATAGATCGTGGAGATGTTGTCGTGCTCGGCGGCCTGCTCGACGAGCTGGTGCATTGCGGCCTTGACGCTCAGCCCCTCGGGGATGACGATGCAGTTCGTCGTCATAATGCTGCCGATCTCGTCCTCGCCGTAGACCCAGAGCCGCGCGATCTCGCGGCGCTTCGGCTCGTCCATGAGCTCGACGAGCGTATTTTTCTCGCTGCTTTCGAGTGTTTTGAGATAGTCCACCGCAGCGTCGGCGTCCATGCGCGAGAGCACGTTCACCCGCCGCCGGAGGCTCAATTCATTGAGATACGCCGTCATCGGCTCGGCGTATTCGAGCACGGCCGAGAGCTCCGCGGCGTCAAGCGCGTGATAGATCCGCTGCCGCTCAGAGAGCGTGAGCGCCTCGAGCGCGGCGGCGATGTCGTTTTCGTGATAGTCGAGCAGCTTCTCGCGGAACGCCTTCGGCGAGAGATTGCTGCGGACGAGCTCCGTCAGCTCCCGGTCGTAATCCGGGTGGCGGAGCTGCATGAGTTCGGTTTTGTTTTCCATGTTTCTGCCCTCCGTTTCAACGATTTTTTGATAACCGCGCCGGAGCAGGGCAAAAAAATATCACCGCTGCCCGGCGTGCGGCGCACGTCGATCCGGGCAATGGTGAGCAGCGGAAAAGAGAGACTTCACCGGCCTGCGCGGCCATACGAAGTCCCTGGGATGCGTCTCGCCATGCCCCATATTCGTCCGTTACTGCCGCTGTCCATGGTAGTCCCTCCTTTTAAAATCAGATATTCTCTATATAACACATGGCAAACGCCTGTGTCAAGGCAAAAAGCCGCCGGTCAGATTTTCTGACCGACGGCAGCTGTTTTGCGGATTTTTTCGGAATTATTCGATGAGGCCGCTCTCTTTGAGCAGCAGCTCAACGTCCGTGCCGCGGATCTTCTTGAGCACGATCTTCATGAGCTCACGCTCGCCGAAGTTCAGCTCGGCCTCGGAGAGAGGCTTTTTATCGATGGCGTAGTAGCACGCGCGCAGCAGCTCGCGCACGTCGTACTTGCTGCCCCAGACCTCGGGCACGCCGCGGTCTACGTTCAGCAGCGTGTATACCGACTCCATGCCGGTGCGCATCGAATACTCGGTGGTGAAGATGGTGTCGCGCGGCGTTTCGGCAAACTGGCCGATGAAGGCAAAGTTCACCGCGCCCTCCGGCACGACGCGCGGCCGGTCGGATTCCTTTCTCGGCTGGAAGAAGGCGTTGATATACGGCATGAAGCACGTCGTCGTGTTGCACGCTGCGCTCGCGAGTGTGTCGATCCGGTCGATGGGCACGCCGATGTGATAGAGCCACTCGCGGCAGATCTCTTCGCCGGTGCACTCGCGCATGGGCTTGCGGACGTAGTTGCCCGGGCGGTCGGTGTTGAGCGCGTACAGCCACACGAGCACCGTGTCCTTATTCTGCGCCTTGAACTGCGGCTGACGGTTGATCGTCCAGGAAAGGTACCAGTTCTCGGTGCTATCCTTGACCGTGACGATGCCGCCGGTCGTGACCTTGCCCTCGCGCGGGTCGCGGTGGCAGACGTTGATGATGTGCCGGATGATCTCCTCGTTCGCCGTGGCGACGGTCGCGCTCATCCAGTTGGTGGCGTTCACGTCGGAGCAGAACTTGTCCGGGTTGCCGTATTCGCCGTTCTCGGCCTGCGCAGCGATGTTCTTCCACATATCCCAGCTCTCGCCCTTGCCGTTCTCGATGCCGGAAAGGTCGGGCGCGTGGGTCTGGTCGCCGTAGCAGGAGGTATCGGTGCAGCAGCCGTTCGTGATGAACACGAGATCGTCCTCAATGAGATCGAGCGTCTGCTCCTGGCCGTCCTTCACGTAAACGATGGCCTTGGCGACTCTCTTATCGCCGTGCTTTTCGATGACGACGTTCTTCACGTCCATGCCGTACTCGATGCGCACGCCGTGGGATTCAAGATACTTCACGAGCGGGAGGATCATGCTCTCGTACTGGTTGTACTTCGTGAAGCGCAGCGCGCTGAAGTCGGGCAGACCGTCGATGTGGTGGACGTAGCGGCAGAGATAGCGCTTCATCTCCAGCGCGCTCGACCAGCGCTGGAAGGCGAACATCGTCTGCCAGTACAGCCAGAAGTTCGTGCTCCAGAAGCTCTCGGGCAGGACCTCGGAGATCTTCTTGTCCTCGAGATCCTTCTCCGGCGTCAGAAAGAGCTTGGAGAGCGCCATGACGGAGGCCTTGTCGAGAGCGAATTTCTTGTCGGTGTGGGCGTCCTCGCCGCGGTTCACACTGGCGCGGCAGAGAGAATAGTTCGGGTCGTGCTTGTTGAGCCAGTAGTATTCGTCAAGCACCGTTACGTTCGGTGTCTCGATGCTCGGCACATCGCGGAACACGTCCCACATGACTTCGAAATGGTTGTCCATCTCGCGGCCGCCGCGCATATAGAAGCCCTTGGTGATGTCGCGGTAGCCGTCGCAGCTGCCGCCGGCAAGCTCGTGCTTTTCGAGAAGATGGATGTGCTCGCCCTTCATCTGGCCGTCGCGGACGAGATAGAAGGCCGCGGTCAGACCGGCGAGACCGGTGCCGATGATATAGGCGGATTTGTTGTCGACGCCCTCCGGCTTTTCGGGGTGGGCGAAGGATTCATACGTTCCGGCAGAGTAATACATAATATTGACCTCCTGTGAGATTTGTTTTTCTCTTGATGGCCCTATAGTATCCCCCGGAAATACTTTTTTCCATAAACAGAAGCGCCCCCGTGATAAGGGTTTTATCACGGGGGCGCAAAGTGTAAAGTTTTTCATCAAACCGGAGAATTTGCTTAAATCTTGAAGCGCGCGAGCGCTTCGCGGATCGAATCGTGGATGAGAAGCGCGAGCCGGTCAACGATCTTCTCCGGCTCCTCGGTCATGCCGTCGCGGATCCAGTCGAGCATGATGCCGATGAAAATGTAGCCGTAGACCTGCGCGATGAACGCCTTGTCCTCGTCGCGGACGGTCATGGCGGCGGACTGCTCGTCGATCACGCCGAGAATGAGATGGTCCACGAGCGGGCGGAGATACCGCTCGACCTGCTCGCGGTCCACACAGCGGTAGACGTTCAGAATGAACGGCTTATTCTGCCGCACGGCCTCGAAGATCTGCAGGAGGCCCTGCTGCCAGGTGTCGTGTGTTTTCTTCTCCTCGAGCGCGCGGCGCGCGTCTTCCAGACATGACCACTCCACGAGATCGTAAATGTCCTTGAAGTGGTAGTAAAACGTCATGCGGTTGATGCCGCAGTCCTCGGCAATGTCGTTGATGGTGATCTTCGTGAGCGGCTTTTTGAGCAGCAGATTTTTGAGCGACTGCTCGAGTGCCCGCTTTGTTACCTGTGACATGGCGTTCTCCTTATCCGATATTTTGAATTTTCCCGTCCGCGAGCGCGAGAAGCGAGCGTTCCTGCTCGATCTCGCCCCGATACGGGTAGGCTTCGGCGATCTTTTCAAACCGGCCGCGCAGCAGGGCGGCGCGCTCTTTGTCGCCGTCGTGCAGCAGGGCGAGGGCGTACTCCGTGCGCAGCACGCTCGGGAAATCCTTCATCTGGCGCATGAAGCGGCGCTGCGGCTTTGTGAGCATCGCATCGACCGTGCCGCGGCGGTTTTCGCCGAGGAGCTCCAGATACATCTCGTCGCACAGCAAAAGCGCGCGGTAGAGCCCGACGAGGTTCGCCCCGCCGGAGAGAAGATGCGCCGCCGCCTCGTGCGCCTCGGCAAAGCGGTGCTCGTCCATGAGGCGGCTGCAGCAGAAAACGCCGGCCGCGGCGACGAGGGCGTTCTGCATTGCCTCGTCCGACGGCATGACAAACCATTCGTCCGGCATATCGCGCAGGCGCTCGCCCGCCGTCTGGCGGCTGTTGACGGCCATTTGCAGATAAAAGGCGCGCATGGCTTCCGGATCGCGGCGCAGGGAAAAGGCGTTTTTGCCGTCGTTGTCGATCGGCCCGAGCCGGAGCGGGATGCCGTTCGTGAGCGCGAGATAAAACCCCACGAACGCAAATAGAAAGAGCAGAGACGCGCCCACGCTGCCGCCGCCGGAGAGGAAGTACCCGCCGAGCGCGAGAAGCGCGGTGAGCAGATTCATAAGCGGCCCCGCGAGATTATAAAGCATCACCGGAATTTTCCCGTCCACGGGCTCCGGCGGCGTCATCAGGCACTGCCCGCCCGTCCCGGCGAGCTTCAGGCGGCGGAAGCAAAGCGCACCGTTTTCGCGCTGCAATTGGAGATTCCCGATGCGGAACGAGCAGAATTTATACCCTGTCAGCAGTCCGCCGATCAGATGGCCGGTCTCGTGCAGGATGGTCTGCAAGGCGAAGGAGACGCAGAGCCCGGCAAGCCCGAAGAGGAACACGGCGAAAAAGCTCTCGTTTTCGGGAAGCGCATAGGCGACGCCCGCGCCGAGCCCCACGCAGAGAACGAGCGAGAGGATCATCCCCGGCTGAATGGCTGATGGCTTCTTATTCTTTGCCTTTGTGTCCATACTATCACCCGACGGCATTATAACAGATTTTCCGTTGGATGCAAACGCATGACAGCCCCGCCTCCTGCGCGGAAAACATTTGAAAAAAGGACGGGAATGCTGTATACTGACTCTGTTTGTATATGGGGAGGGATCCGGATGACCGATATCGAGATCGCGCACAAGTGCGCGCTGAAAAATATTTCCGAGATAGCCGCGGCTGCGGGCATCGGCGAAGCATACGTTGAGCCTTACGGCAGACACAAGGCGAAAATTTCTCTTGACCTGCTGCGCGAAAAGGCCGCCGCGCCGGACGGAAAGCTCATTCTCGTCACGGCCATCACGCCGACACCCGCGGGCGAGGGAAAGACTACGACCTCCATCGGCCTTACCGATGCACTCCGCCGCTGCGGAAAAAACGCGCTCGCCGCGCTGCGCGAGCCGTCGCTGGGGCCGGTGTTCGGCATCAAGGGCGGCGCGACCGGCGGCGGCTATGCCCAGATCGTCCCGATGGAGGACATAAACCTTCATTTTACCGGCGATTTTCACGCCATCGGCGCTGCCAACAACCTGCTCGCGGCGATGCTCGATAACCACATTCAGCAGGGCAACGCCCTCGGGATCGATCCGAAGCAGATCACGTGGAAGCGCTGCGTCGACATGAACGACCGGCAGCTGCGGCACGTTGTGGACGGGCTCGGCGGCAGAGCGAACGGCTGCCCGCGCGAGGACGGGTTCGACATCACCGTGGCAAGCGAGATCATGGCGGTGTTCTGTCTCGCGGAGAGCCTTTCGGATCTCAGGGCGCGGCTCGGCCGCATCATCGTGGGGTATACCTATGACGGCGCGCCCGTTACGGCGCACGATCTCAGAGCCGAAGGCGCAATGACCGCGCTGCTGCGCGATGCGCTCTGCCCCAACCTTGTCCAGACGCTCGAGGGAACGCCCGTGCTCGTCCACGGCGGCCCGTTTGCGAATATCGCCCACGGCTGCAACAGCGTGCTCGCTACGCGCATGGCGCAAAAGCTCGCGGACTATACCGTCACCGAGGCGGGCTTCGCCGCCGATCTCGGCGCGGAAAAGTTCTTTGACATCAAGTGCCGTCTGGCAGATCTGCGCCCCCACGCCGTCGTGATCGTGGCGACGGTGCGCGCGCTCAAATACCACGGCGGCGTGGAGAAGGACGCGCTCGGCACGGAAAATCTCGAAGCGCTTGAAAAGGGCCTTCCGAATCTCCTGCGCCATGTGGACAATATCAAAAATGTATTCGGCCTTCCGTGCGTCGTGGCGGTGAACGCCTTCCCGACGGACACGGAAGCGGAGCTCGCGCTCGTGGCGGAAAAATGCGCCGCGCTCGGCGTCAAAGCCGTGCGGAGCGACGTGTGGGCGCGCGGCGGCGCGGGCGGCGAAGCGCTCGCGGCCGAGGTCGTGCGGCTCTGCGAGGAGAAAAACGAGTTCCGCTTTTCCTATGATCTTGACGGCACGATCGAGGAACGGCTGAACGCTCTCTGCCGGAACGTGTACCGTGCGGACGGCGCTGTTCTCACGCCGGAGGCAAAAAAGCAGGCCGCGCGGCTCACGGCGCTCGGCTTTGGGGCGCTGCCGGTGTGCGTTGCCAAAACGCAGTACAGCTTTTCGGACGACGCGGCAAAACGCGGCGCGCCGGAGGGCTTCACCGTGACGGTGCGGGAGATCCGCGTCTCGGCGGGCGCGGGCTTTCTCGTCGCGCTCACGGGCAATATTATGACGATGCCGGGCCTGCCGAAGTCACCCGCCGCCGAGCGGATCGACGTGGACGAAAACGGCGTCATTACGGGGATGTTTTAAGAATGGAAATGCTCCGCAAAAGCGTGAATGATTTTACCGCCTCGCTCGCGTCCAAGGCGTCTGTGCCGGGCGGCGGCAGCGCAAGCGCGCTTGCCGGATCGCTCGCCGCCGCGCTCGGCGGCATGGTGGGGGAGCTCACCGTCGGAAAGAAAAAATACGCCGCCGTCGAGCCGATACTGCGCGAACTGCTCGACGAGGCGGAAACGCTCCGGGGCCGGCTTCTGGACTGCGTGGAAAAGGACGCCGCGGCGCTCACGCCGCTTGCAAAGGCCTATGCGATACCGAAGGACGATCCGCAGCGGGCCGAAACGCTTGAGGCGTGCCTCGCCGCCGCCGCCGCGCCGCCGATGGAGGTGCTGGAGCTTACCGGGCGGACGGTGGAGCTGCTGCGCGGCTTTGCCGACATGGGAAGCCCCATCGCGGTCTCGGACGCCGCGGTCGGCGCGGCTCTCGCTCTCGCGGCGCTTCGCGGCGCGGAGATCAACGTGCGCGTCAATACGCGGCTGATGCAGGATCGGGAGCGCGCCGCCGCACTCGATGCGAAGGCTCACGCACTCGTGGATAAGTACGCACGGCAGGCCGGGAAAATTTACGACGATGTATACGGGAGGCTCGCGCGATGAGCATGCTTCTCCGCGGCGCGCCCGCCGCCGCCGCGCTCAACGAAAAAACGGCGCAGCTCGTATCCGGCCTGCGCGAAAAGGGCGTTGTCCCGATGCTCGCCATCGTGCGCCTTGGAGCGCGCGAGGACGATCTCTCCTACGAGCGGGCGGCGGTGAAGCGCTGTGCCGCCGTGGGCATCGAAACGCGGTGCGTCTCTCTGCCGGAGAATGCTTCCGGCGAAGCGCTCGAAGAAACGCTGCGCGCCCTGAGTAACGATGCCTCGGTACACGGCATACTGCTGCTGCGCCCGCTGCCTGCGGCACTGGACGAGGCGCGCATACTGCGCGCCATCGCGCCGGAAAAGGACGTGGACGGCGCGGCGGAGGGCTCTCTCGCCGCGGTGTACGCCGGGACGGACGAGGGCTTTGCCCCCTGCACGGCGCAGGCGGTGCTGGAGCTGCTGGACTATTATGAAATTCCCATCGAGGGGAAGCGCGCCGTCGTGCTCGGACGGAGCCTCGTCGTCGGACGTCCGGCGGCAATGCTGCTGCTGCACCGCGGCGCAACGGTGACGCTCTGCCACTCAAAGACCGAAAACGCAGCGGGCCTTGCGCGCGAAGCGGATATCCTCGTCGCCGCGGCCGGGCGGCGCGAGAGCGTCGGCGCGGCGTATTTCCGCGCCGGACAGACGGTCATCGACGTCGGCATACACTATAACGAAGAGACGCAGAAGCTCTGCGGCGATGTTGCTCTCGCCGAAGCGGATGGCGTCGTTCGCGCCGTTACGCCCGTGCCGGGCGGCGTCGGCGCGCTCACCACGGCGGTACTGGCCGCGCACACGGCAAAAGCCGCGGCGCGCCGGATAAAATAAATTCAATTGCGTCGATTGACAAGGGCACACGCGGTTCTGCCGGGCGGAAATGCCCTCATACTGCGTCAAAGCCCTTGAGAATACACAAAGTATTCTCTGCGGCCTTTTCCTTGTCTGCGAGCATTTCAGCTCCGGCAGAACTGCTTCGCATCGGACAGCCTTGGATTTTCGAGGGATTTTTGTTCTTTTGGACGCAGGCGGGCTTTCGCCCGCCAAGGACAAAAGGGCAAAAAGCACCGAAAAGACTGGCTGTCCGACGTGTGTGCTCTTGTTAATCGACGCTTCAGAAAACACATGACAGAGTAGGTGCAAAGCGTAAAGTGCCGCGGGATGGGATGTTATCCGTGGACGAAGCGGCGAGAGCCGCGCGGTTTTGCTCCGCATCCGCTGCCACCCGAGGATACCGCTCCTTCCGTGGCAACTGTCACGAAAGGAGTCTTTTTACGCCATGAAAACAAGAAAACTCGCCCTGAACGCCGTGCTGGCGGCAATGTGCGCCGCGCTCGGCGCACTCGCACTCGATCTCAACAGCATCAAGATCACCTTTGAGAGCTTCCCCATCCTGCTCGGCGCGCTGCTCTTCGGCCCGCTGGACGGCCTTGCCGTCGGGTTCGTGGGGACGCTTTTGTACCAGCTTCTGCGCTACGGCGTTTCGGCCACGACGCCGCTTTGGATATTGCCCTACGCGCTTGCGGGGCTTGTGACCGGCTTTTACGCCAAGCGCCGCGGCTTTTCGCTCACGACCGGACAGACGGTCGGCATCGTCGTGGCCGCCGAGGTGCTTGTCACGGCGCTCAACACGCTCGTCATGTACATCGACGCAAAGCTCTACGGCTACTGGTTTCCGGGCTTCATCTCGGCCATGCTGCTGCCGCGCGGCGCGGTGTGCGTTGTGAAAGCCGTTGTGTTCGGCCTTGTACTGCCGAAGCTGTGCGCGCGCGTGCGCCGCGCGCTGCCCGGAGAGGGAGAGAAAACACATGGAGCTTAACGAAGCGCTCGCTTTTATCCACGCCACCGACTGGAAGGGAAGCCGCCTCGGTCTGGAGCGGATGCGCGAGTTGATGCACCGGCTGGGAAACCCGCAGGACAGCCTGAAATTTATCCACGTCGCCGGGACGAACGGCAAGGGCTCGACGAGCACGATGCTTGCCTCGATCCTGACGGCGGCGGGGTATAAGACGGGGCTTTACACCTCCCCGCACCTTGTGCGCGTGAACGAGCGGTTCCGCATCAACGGCGCGGACATCCCCGATGCGGCGCTCTGCCGCGCCGCCGAAGTCGTGAAGGAGGCCGCCGGCGGCATGTCCGACGCGCCCACGGAGTTTGAGATCCTTACCGCGATGGGCTTCCGGCATTTCGCGGCGGAGAAATGCGATGCCGTGGTGCTCGAAGTCGGTCTCGGCGGGCGGCTCGACGCAACGAACGTGATACGATCGCCCGAGGCCGCCGTTATCACGAACATCGGGCTCGAGCACACCGCCATTCTCGGCCATACGCTTCCGGAGATCGCGCGCGAGAAGGCCGGGATCATCAAGCCCGGCACGACGGCCGTGACGTACCCGGTAAACGCCGCCGTGGACGCGGTATACCGGGAGATATGCGCCGAACGCGGCGCGGTGTGGCGCGGCGCGGCGTTTGACGCGCTGCAGGAGCGCGCCCACTCGCTCGCCGGGCAGCGGTTCGACTATAAGGACGAAAAAGACCTGACGCTGCATCTGCTCGGAGAGCATCAGCTCCGCAACGCGGCGCTCGCCATCGAAACGGTGAACGTGCTGCGCGAAAAGGGGTGGAGCATCCCGGAGAGCGCGCTGCGCGAGGGACTTTCCGCGGCGCGCTGGGAAGCGCGGTTCGAGCTGCTGCGCTCCGATCCGCCCGTCATCGCCGACGGCGCGCACAACCCGCAGTGTGTTGAAGCGCTCGCGCGCAGTCTGGACGTGTATCTGCCGGGGCAGAAGGTCGTCTTTCTGCTCGGCGTGCTCGCGGACAAGGACTATGAGACGATGCTCGCCCGGCTACTGCCGTACGGGAAGGAGTTTATCTGCCTGACGCCGGATTCGCCCCGCGCGCTGGGTGCGGACGAGCTTTGCGCGTATCTTAGCGCGAAGGGCGCGCCCGCGGTTTCGTGCGATACGGCAGCGGAGGGCGTGCGTCGTGCGCTGGAGGAAAGCGGCGGGGAAACGCCCGTCGTCGCCTGCGGCTCGCTCTATCTCATGGGCGAGATCCGCGAGGCAGTGAAGAGCGACGGATAAAAAGGCAGGGGAGGGGCAGCGCCCCTCCCTGCCGGCATAGAGGGACTTTCGCGAGAGGGCCGTTTCGCTCTACGAAGAGGGGCGTTGCGCTTTGGCGGCGGGTCTGGTATAGTGGATAAAACGGTGTGGGGAAGGATTTCTTGATACGCTATGAACGGCAGTTATTTTCTTTTGACCAACCTCCTGTCCGAGGACGAAAAACGTGTCATCACGGGCATTGCCGCGCACATCGAGCGCGGCGAGAAGCGCGTCGGCATCCAGCAGATCGCGAGCGAGAATTTCCTCTCCGCCGCGTCGATCGTGAAAATGTGCAAGCGTCTCGGCTTTGACGGCTACAGCGAGCTCTATTACTATCTCAGCCGCCAGATGGACCGGCGCGGCGAGCGCAGCGCGGAAAATCTCAAAACGCTCGTGGACAACTATTCGGACGAACTGGTGAACGGCTTCTGCGCGCTGCTCGACGCTTCGCGCCAGGCGAAAATGTTCACGACCGGCGAGGGCTTTTCCAGCATCGTGGGCGAGTATATCGCGCAGCGGCTCTCCATCTGCGGCTTCATGGTCTATAATAACGTCCATTTCTATGACCACATGCTCTTCTGCTCGGCGCACGATCTCACCGACGAGGAGGCCGCGCCGAGCGTCATGTTCGCCGTGAGCCAGAGCGGGGAGACCGAGCCGGTGCTCAACGACGTGCGCCACGCCCGCCGGAACGGCCACAAGATCGTGACGTTCACCAAGCGCGCCGATTCCGCGCTCGCGCGGCTCGCGGATCTCGTCATCGTGGTGGACGGCTCGAAGCAGACGCTCGCCGGGAGCCTGCCGAACCCCTTTTTCGGCCATGTGATCCTTGCGTTTGAAGAGCTCGTGGCCTACTATTTCGAGCGGGACACAAAGAACTAACATTTTTACTGAATCGGAAATTTTTTCTTTATCGGGGTGTGCTATACTCGCTTTGAGGAACGGCGCACCTTGCTTTTTGCGTATGCGCCGGAAAAAAATAAGAAGAGTATTATCGGAGGAAAAAGGATGAAAAAGATTTTTGCGCTCCTGCTCGCGGTCGTCATGACGCTCGGCCTGCTGGCCGGCTGCGGCACCGCCGCCGAGACCCCGGACACCGAAGCCCCGGCTACCGAGGCTCCCGCTGCGGAAGAGCCCGCCGCCGAACCCACCGCGAAGAAGATCGACACCCTGAAGGTCGCGTTCGTCCCGTCCCGCGAGCCGCAGGAGATCATCACCGTCACCGAGCCTCTCAAGGAGATGCTCAAGAACGAGCTTGCCGCTCTCGGCTACGAAGTCGGCGAGGTGGAGATCACCGTCGGCACGACGTATGAAGCGGTCGGCGAAGGCCTTGAAGCCGGCACGATCGACGTCGGCCTCATCCCCGGCGGCACCTACGTTCTCTATGACGACGGCGCCGAGGTCATTCTCACCGCTACCCGCGACGGTCTGAGCAAGGATTCCGACAACGCGAAGGATTGGAACGACGGCCAGCCCACCGAGGCTTCCGACCGCCAGGCGGTTTCCTACCGCGCTCTGTTCATCGCCGGCCCGTCCGAAAAGGGCAAGGCGCTGCAGGACAAGGTCAACGCCGGGGAAGAGCTCACCTGGGAAGACCTCGACGGCGCCAACTGGAGCGTCATGGGCACGTCCTCTCCCGCGGGCTACATTTACCCCGCTCTCTGGCTGCAGGACCACTACGGCAAGGGCATCTCGGATCTCTCCAGCGCCGTGCAGTCTGACTCCTACGCCAGCGCGTTCGCGCGTCTCGCCTCCGGCCAGGTCGACGTTCTCGTGACCTATGCCGACGCCCGCCGCGACTATGCCGAGCGCTGGAACAGCGAGTTCGGCCGTGAAGGCTCCATCTGGGAGGAGACCGGCGTCATCGGCGTCACCGCGCCCATCTACAACGACACCATCTCCGTGAGCAAGAACTCGCCCATCATGGATGCCGATCTGATCGCCGCGCTGCAGCAGGCGTTCATCAACATCGGCAATACCGATGCCGGCAAGCAGGTCATCGCCATCTACAGCCACAACGGCTACCAGATCGCGCAGTCCTCCGACTATGACAACGAGCGCGCCGCGCAGAAGCTCATCCAGGAGCTCTCCGCCGCCAACTGAGACACTTTCCCAACTGCGGGGAGGACGGTACAGCATCAAACCTTCCGCTGTGCCGCCCTCCCCGCGCGCTATATAAGAAAGAGGAGTCCGTATGATTGTATTTGACCACGTTTCCAAGGTATATCCCAACGGCACGGTCGGGCTGGACGATGTAGATCTCACGATCGCCGACGGCGAATTCGCTGCGATCATCGGCCGCTCCGGTGCGGGCAAGTCTACGCTGCTGCGTTCGGTGAACCGGATGCACCGGATCACCTCCGGCACGCTGACGGTGAACGGCACGGATGTGAGCTCGCTCTCCGGCAAGAGCCTGCGGCGTTTCCGCCGCGGCATCGGCATGGTGTTCCAGTCGTTCAATCTCGTGACGCGCACGAGCGTTATCCAGAACGTTCTGGCCGCGTGCGTGCCGGATATGCCGTTCTGGCGCGTGCTGCTCGGCGCGTTCCGGAAAGCGGACAAGATCAAGGCGCTCGAATCGCTCGACAAGGTCGGCATTCTCGATAAGGCGTATATGCGCGCCGACCAGCTCTCCGGCGGCCAGCAGCAGCGCGTGGCGCTCGCGCGCACGCTCACGCAGGACCCGAAGATCATCCTTGCCGACGAGCCGGTCGCGGCGCTCGACCCTGTCACGGCCAAACAGGTCATGCAGGACTTCGTGCATATCAACAAGGATATGGGCATCACGATCCTTCTGAACATTCACCATGTCGAGCTGGCGCTGGAATATGCCGACCGCATCATCGGCATCCGCGCGGGAAAGATCGTCTATGACGGGCCGTCCGCCAACGTTGATAAGGACGTTCTCGCCGCGATCTACGGCGAGGATGAAACGGAGGAACCCGCATGAGTCTCTACGACCGCGTGTTCAAGCCCCGCACCTACACGCTCTCTGACGGAACGGTCGTGAAGGAAAAACGCAGCCGCGCGCCGATCATTATTCTCATCGTGGTGGCGCTCGCGGCGGTCTCCGTGCGCGTGACGGGGTTTGATTTCGCCGTGCTCGTAAAGCGCGGCAGCAAGTTTTTCGACATTCTCAAGGCCATGTTCCCGCCGAACACCGCCTATCTCTCCAAAATCTGGACGCCGCTGTGGGACACGATCAAAATGTCGTTTCTCGGCTCGTTCATCGGCGCGGTGCTGGCCATCCCGTTCGCTATCGCCGCGGCAAGCAATATCGTTACAAACCGCGTCGTCGTATTCATTGTGCGGCTCTTTCTGAGCCTCGTGCGCACGCTGCCGACGCTCGTGTGCGCGCTGATCGCTACCTACATCTTCGGTCTCGGCACGATGGCAGGTACGTGCGCCATCGCCGTTTTCACGTTCGCCTATGTCGGCAAGCAGCTCTTTGAGATCATCGAAACGGTCGATATGGGGCCGTATGAGGCAATGGAGGCGCTCGGCGCAACGCGCCTGCAGGCCTTCACGACCGCCGTGTTCCCGCAGGTGCTGCCGACGTATCTTTCCGTTTCGCTCTTCTGTCTGGAGGGCAACGTGCGCTATGCGTCCATCCTCGGCTACGTGGGCGCGGGCGGTCTCGGTCTCATTATGAATGAGAAGATCGGCTGGCGCGAGTACGACAGTCTCGGCATGATCCTCATCGTTCTTTTCGTGACCGTCATCGTCATCGAGGCGCTCAGCCACTGGCTGCGTAAGCGCCTGACCTGAGGGGGGAAGCTATGGACAAGAAAATTCTCAGGGCCTACGAATCCGCGCCGAAAACGTGGATCCGGCAGCTCCTTGCGGCGTTCATCGTCGCGTGCCTGCTCGCGTGGTCGGGCAGCGCCGTGCGCGTGAGCAACCCCACCGGCAACGGCCTCGCCGTGGCGGGGAACATCCTCTCCGGCATTTTCCACCCGTCGGGAAAGCTCCTTTTCACGCTCGGCACGAACGGCGTGCCGTATCTGCTGCTGGAGACGTTCTGCATCGCGTTTCTCGGCACGATCGTCGGCGCGGTCATCTCGCTGCCGCTGGCGTTCCTTTCAGCGAGCAATCTCGTGCCGAAGCCGATCGCGCTCATCGGGCGCACCGTGATCGCCGCCATCCGCACGATCCCGGCGTTTGTGTATGGCCTTATGTTTATCCGCGTCACCGGCCCCGGGCCGTTCGCGGGGCTTCTCACGATGTCGCTCTGCTCGATCGGCATGGTGACGAAGATGTTCATCGAGAGCATCGAGGATCTCGACAAGCGCATTCTCGAATCGCTCGACGCCGCCGGATGCACCACGTTCCAGAAGATCCGCTACGGTATCCTGCCGCAGCTCACCGCGGACTTCACCTCCACGATCATATACCGCTTTGACATGAACCTGCGCGACGCCACCGTTCTCGGTCTTGTCGGCGCGGGCGGCATCGGCGCGCCGCTCATCTTTGCAATGAGCTCCTACCGCTGGAACGAGGTGGGCGCGATACTGCTCGGACTCATCGTGCTCGTGCTCATCATCGAGTGGATCTCCGCGAAGATCCGCACGAAACTTGCAAGGGGATAAGACGCTATGGCAGATAAGAAGCTGACTGTTTACTTCACTTCCGACCTGCACGGATACATTTACCCCACGGACTACCGCAGCCGCGACGAGCGGGATATCGGCCTTTTCAAATGCGCGAGCCGCTTTGAAAAGGACGGGAATACGCTCGTCATCGACGGCGGCGATCTGCTGCAGGGCTCACCGCTGGGCGCCTTCTGCCACGACACGATCGGCGACGGCCGCGCCTTTGCCGGGATCATGAACCGCTGCGGCTACGACTATGTGACGCTCGGCAACCACGATTTCAACTTCGGCACGGACTATCTCGGCTCGTATCTCGGAAATCTGAACGCGCGGTGCGTGTGCGAAAATGTGAGCGCGAAAAACGGCTGTGCGCCGCTCTACCCGGCGCGCGTCCACACGCTCGAAAACGGCCTTCGCGTCGGTATCGTCGGCATCGTGACGGACTATGTGAACATCTGGGAGCGGCCGGAGCATATCGCCTCCATCCGCATTTCCGACCCGATCCCGGCTGCGGCTGCGGCGCTCGAAAAGCTCAAAAGCATTTCGGACGTTACGCTCTGCGTCTACCACGGCGGCTTTGAGCGCGATCTTGCCACGGGGCGCGTCCTCTCCGCCACGCACGAAAATGTCGCCTACCGCATCTGTCAGGAACTGGATTTTGATATCCTGCTGACCGGCCACCAGCACATGTCCGTGCCGGGGCAGACGCTTTTCGGCACGTTCGTCGTGCAGCCGTCCGACCGCGGGCAGGAGTTCATCCGCGTCGAAGCGGTGATCTCCGGGGAAGAAAAGCGCATCACGAGCGAGACCGTCCCCGCGCACGGCGCGTGCCGCCGCGAATGGCTCGAGGAGTTTTCCGAGATGGAGCACGGCGCACAGAACTGGCTCGATGAAGTGATCGGCACGCTGCCGCACGCTCTCACGCCGGACACGCCGCTGCGTATGGCGTCGGAGGGGAATGCGCTCGCCGATCTCTTCAATGCGGTGCAGCTCTGGGCGAGTGGAGCGCAGCTCTCGGCGACGAGCCTTGCAAACGATGTGGCGGGACTGCCCAAGACCGTGCGCCGCCGCGATCTTCTCATCGCGTATCCGTACACGAACACGCTTGCGGTGCTGGAGATCACCGGAAAGGTTCTCAAAGCGGCGCTCGAGCGCAGCGCGGAGTATTTCTCGCGCGGCGAGGACGGGAGGCTCTGCGTTTCGGACGTTTTCCTCCGGCCAAAGGTGGAGCATTATAATTACGACTACTATGCCGGCGTCTCGTATGTGTACGATATCTCCCGGCCCGTGGGCGAGCGGGTGACATCCATGCGCGTGAACGGACAGGACGTGCGCGAAGAGGACACCTTTACCATCTGCCTCAACAGCTACCGCGCCAGCGGCACGGGCGGGTACGACTTTTATGTCGGCTGCCCTGTCGTGCGCGAGATCGGCACGGAGATGGCGGATCTGATCTTGGATTGTTTCAAAGAATTTAAGGGCAATATCCCGGCGATGCAAAGCGATTTTCGCGTGATCTGAACATTTCCGGGAGAATAGAATATTACGCGCACGCGGCGCAGGAGGTCCGGCGGAAAACCAACGCTTGACACCTGCGCCGCTTGCGCGTAATATAAAAAAGGTTAAGGATTTCTTGATTCGATAGAAAAACCAAATTTTCCCGCGGGTCTTCCGCAGAAAGGGGGCGGCTATGCTTCCCTACATCGTCACCATTCTCGGCGCATACCTCATCGGCTGTTCCAACATGGCACTGTATCTCTCCCGGTGGAAGGGCGTGAACCTTCGCGCCGGCGGGTCAAAAAATCTCGGCGCTTCCAACGCTTTTGCGCTCATGGGATGGAAGGCGGGACTGCTCGTCGCCGTCCATGACATCGGCAAGGCCGTGCTCGCGGTCGAGCTCTCCAAGTGGATCTTCCCGGCCGTGCCGCTGCTCGGCTTCATTGCGGGCGTGGCGTGCGTGCTGGGACATATGTTCCCGTTCTATCTCAAATTCAAGGGCGGCAAGGGCTTTGCCTCGTATCTCGGCATGATCCTCGCCATCAACTGGAAGGTTGCGCTGTGCATTCTCGCGGCGGTCGTCATCCTCACTGTGCTGACAGATTACATCGTCGTCGGCACCGTGACGAGCGTTGTCTCGTTCCCGATCTATACCGCCATCCGCAGCGGCTGGCTGCCGCTCGTCATCCTCTGCGTGGCGACGCTTGCCATACTCATCAAGCACCGCGAAAACTTTGTCCGCATCTGGAACGGCACGGAGATGGGCCTTTCCAGCGCGGGACGCGGGAAATATAAGATGAAATAAGCAATTCAATATGCTGAAAACGGGAGGACAGATCGTCCTCCCGTTTTTGCTGGGCTGCCTTGTCCAAAGAAACCCGGCCTTTCCGGATCGGACTTCTTTTGATTCGATGTGAGTAGATTCGATGGGAGTAGAATAGCCCAAAACCGTAAGGGGGATAAATATGCATACCAACGGAGGAGAGACAGGTTAACGGTTCTTCTTTCTTGCTTCTTCGCGAAAGCGCATGGCTTCATGACGAGCTTTTTCCGCCCCTTCACGAACCAAAGGTCCGCCTTCGCGTAGCTTGCGTTGGCATTCAGCAAGCGTGGCCATTGCTTCGTCATAACCCTTACGGCTTTCTTCTATACGCGTTTTAATCTCTTCATCGCTGAGCTGTCGAGAGCGGCGGGATGTATTGCGGCTGTTGGCCTCCATGTCTGCCAAAAAAAACGCTTCGTCCGGAGAGCACCCGATGGTTCTATACCCGGCGGCAGATACCGAACGCTTTAATACGCCAAGCAAAAAGTTTCTTAAACTCAAATCATACATCTCCTTTCTACCATATATGGCAAGCAGACGGCCAAAACGCAACCATTTCAATAAATAAATTTTATCACCCTTTTCGATAAAGCTCAAGTACAGGCGGCAGAAATGCGCGGCAATATGCAAAAAGCTCCCGCCCTTAAGGGCAGGAGCTTTCTGGCAGCGGGAGAAGGATTCGAACCGTTGCTGAATCGTGGTTTTACAATGGCATTCTCCGCTTTGACACGAAATTGACACCGTACGCTCTATTCGATATCCACGGTGAGGACGGAGGCGCGCACCTTTTCCTGGCGGATCTCGCGGATCTCGCGGTAGATGTCCATCGTTGTGGAGAGCTGCGCGTGGCCGAGCAGCCCCTGCGCGTCGGACGGCTCGACACCCGCCTCAATCAGCATGGTCGTGAAGGCGTGGCGCAGCTGGTGCGGGGTGCAGGTCACGCCGGACGCGCGGCGGTAGGCGTCGTACTTTTTCGTGAACGTGCCGCTTGACATATATTCGCCGTGCCGGTTCGGGAAGATCAGACCTGTGCCGGGCGTGATCTTTTCGGCCAGGCGGTCGAGCAGCGGCAGCACCCGCGTGCCGGCTTCGGTTTTCGGCGCCTTCGTCTTCTGCCCGCCGACGTGGTACAGGCTCTTGTTGACGGTGATCGTGCGCTTCTCTATGTTCACATCTTCCCAGGTCAGTGCCAGCAGCTCGCCGTGACGCAGGCCGGTATACATCGCCCAGTAGGCGAACATGCCGAACGGCAGATCCGTGTTTTCCTTAACGCGCCGGATATCCTCGGAGGACGGCATTTCGACCTTCCGCTTCGGCAGGCCCTTCGGAACGCTGACTTCGCGCGCGACGTTTGTATCCAGGTATCCGTGGTCAACGCCCCAGCTGAGGATCAGACTGATAACGCTGAGCTGATTCCGTGCCGTCTTTTCCGCGGCATTCGTCTCTTTGCAGAACGTCTTTATGAAGCGGCTCACGTCCACCGGCCGGAGCTCCTGCGCATACGCGGTGCCGAAGTGCCCGGCGGCGCGCCGCATGGCAGCCTTGTAGCCCTTCGTGGTGTTCGGGGCGAGCGCCGGTTCGGCCTCTTCCCACCAGCCGTCTGCCAACGTCTGGAAGGTCACGCCGCGCTTCCTGTCGGCGGCCTCCGCGTTGTAGGCGGCGATCTTCTGCAGCAGCTCGCTCTTCGTTTTGCCGTAGAAGTATTTTGTTTTGCGCCGGCCGAAAGCGTCTATGTCCGTGACGCTCTGCTGCCAGCGGCCATCGGATCGGCGGACCATGTATACTCTCACCTCTGGTTTGTGACTTGTGTTAAACATCGTTTAACGCTGTTTAACATGAAATTCATAAAAAATTATGTTGCAATTCTGTTGGCGGCCGCGTATAATGAGATTGACAGAGCCCACCACGCATAAGGCGGCAACGCACTGCGGACCACGGTGGGACTTTTTATACCTTGGAGGCCGCTATATGGTTGAACTAAAGAAGCCACTTTCATATGAGGATCAACTCAAACGATTGAAGGTGGACCACAATCTGAAAATCGACGATGATGAAGCGGCGACCGGGATTTTGAAACGGGTTAACTATTATCGGCTGAGCGCATACGGGCTCGGCCTGATGCGGGCAGGGGATAAAGAGAAGTACCGCGACGGAATAACGCTGGAACATATTTTCAGGCTATATATATTTGACAGCAGACTGCGCAGCATTCTCTTTCCTGCCATTGAGAAGTTGGAAATACAGCTTCGAGCTCAAATATCAAATCATCTTGCTATGACATATGGTGCTGATGGGTACATATGTTCTTCCAATTTTGCGGACAAAAAAACCAAAGACGGAAAAACTGTTCACGAAAAAATTATGGATGACTTCCAACGAGAGATCCGTCATCAAAGAAAAGCTCCATTTGTACGGCACCATATGGAAAAGTACGAAGGGCGTTTTCCGGCCTGGGTAGCTGTAGAATTGTTCACATTCGGAAATCTGGCCTCAATATACAGCATCATGAAACCGGATGACCGAAAGGCTATCGCCAACCTATATAATACGGATCCGAGACACTTGGGAAGCTGGATGCTGTCCTTGGTGGAAGTCCGCAATATCTGCGCGCATTACGGCCGGCTCTACAATATGCCGCTCAAACAGGCACCGGCTCTGTACCGTGAGCACCGCATGTACCAGCAGGAGGGGAAGGCGACAAAGCTGTTTCAGGCACTCCTCGCGATGAGGCGTGTTTTCGGGAACGATGCCCGCTGGAAATCTGTAAGGGTGGAGCTTGATGCGCTCATGGAAGAATACGCCGATGTTGTAAATCTTGCATATATTGACTTTCCAGAAAACTGGAAAGAGGTACTTTGAATTACCCTGTGCTCCCCGAGAGGGGAGCTTTTTATTGCCCGTTCCGGGATTCCCGGAGCGGGCTTTCTGCTGCCCGGAGTTGTGTCCGAATTGGACACAACTGCCGTTATGCGCCGTTTGCAAAAAAGCGCCCGGGGCCGTCCGGACGCTTTTTGTTATTCCTCCGCGCCGTTTTCGTCGTCAAGAAGATCAAGAATCGACTTGGCAAAGCCACGGGCAGCATCGGAATTCATAACGACAGATGCAACAACCTCAACGTCCGTTCCGATAACAGTAGTGCTGTTCTCTTTATATTTCGGAGCGGCCTGCAAAAACTGCATCATAATTTCCGGTTTTTCCTGATTTAGTGTGGATCGAACAATATTCGCGTAGCTGTACATTTCGCAGTCTCCTTACATTTCTTTCAGTTCATCTGACTCTGCGGACCAATACTTGCTGTTCACGCTGCCGGATATGGCTGACTTTCCACCTGCATGCTCGCTGAAATTTACTATATTTGCGGCTCTTACCGGCGCACGCTTTTCCTTGCGCTCCTTAGGCTCGAACGGGGTCTGCATTTTCAGCCCCAGCTTCGAAGCGATGTGTACCAGCGTGGAGAGCGTAAAGTTGGTGTCACCGGATTCCCATTTGGAGACGGTCGCCTGTGTGACGCCCATATACTGTGCAAACTGTTTCTGGTTCATCCCGAGTTCCGTGCGCTTCATTTCAACCTCTGCGGCGATCATGCCTTGAAGAGAAAGAAGCATCATTTCTTCCGCGCTCATGTCCTCGCCGATCGCCATGAGCAGATCCGCAGCAGTTTTTTCTTTCATTTCAATTCATTCCTTTCATGTCCGCCAGACGGTCACAGGCGGGCTTTATGTAGCCGCTGTAATCCGTCCGCTGCTTTCCGCCGCGCTCATAGAACGCCAAAAGCAGAACGGGCTCCTCGTCGTCCCGGAAGGCATAGAGGATGCGGATGTTAAAATCGCGGTAGTCAAAGTGCATACTGTACAGGCCGTGTTCGATGGGTTCAAAGTCCTTGTGCTTCGTCGCCTCAATACCCATGGCACTAAGAATGCTCAAATTCTTGATAAGCTGCTTCAAAAAGACGCTTTCGGCCCCGCTTTTTGCAAGGATATCCAGCAGCTCACCGAACAATCTCGGATGAACAAAGATCCCTTCAAGCAATTGCCGCAGCAATGTCTCAACCTGTTGTTTATTCATAGTATGCCCTTTCGAGGTGATTATATAACATATAAGGAATATTTTACAATCCAAAAATCTAATATTCTTTTTATGGAATATTGCTATGCAATTCTGCAATGTGTCCAAATTGGACACGGGTTACTGCATTGCCCGTTCCGGAATTTCCGGGACGGGCTTTTTTGTTCAGGGCAGGGGGAGGCGCTGGGACATGAGGATGGTGCCGATGAGGCGGAGGTCGCGGTCGGAGTCGTGCCAGATGGTTTCGTCGGCGTCGGCGCGGTCGCGGTTCAGGGAGAAGAGATAGGTGTTGCCGATGTGATCCTGGCAGACCTGCTTGACGAGAAAGCCGCCGTCGAGCCAGAAGGCGCCGACCTCACCGTCGCGGGGCGCGCGCTTCACGCCGAGGGCGATGCTGCCGTCGGCGAGATACGGCTCCATGGAGTTGCCGTTGACGCGGATGGCGAACTCGGCGTGCGGGTCGGTCGTGGCGTAGTCCTGTATAAAAAGATCGCCGGGCGTCTCCGGCGTGCCGGCAGCGAACGAAGCGCCCAGCAGGGGGATGATGCGCGAGGGCGCGGCGGACGGCTCTTCGGGGGCGCGGTATTCCGTCTGCGAGCCGAGAAAACGGCCATAGGCGCAGAGGGCCTGCCGCCCGGCTATATTCAGCGCGTCGTAGATCGGGTCGATGTCGCGCTCGGCGGTGGGGGCTGCTGTGGCCTTCGCAGGAGCGGGAGAATCTTCCCAGCCCATAATGTAGGATGGTGTAGTATGGAGCGCATCGGCGATGGCTTTGATTTTCGATTGGGTGAGATTCTGGCAGCCGACCTCAATTTTATTGACGGAAGAACGAGACTTGTAGCCAAGACGCTTTGCAAGCTCCTCCTGCGACAAGTTTAGCTCCTCGCGCCGTTTTTTGATTCTATCTCCTATAGTCATAATAAGCACCTCCATACTTGACGTCATTCTATCATCGTGTATCACAAAAATCAACATTTATTCAGATTTTTAGAAAAAATTGTTGACATTATTTCTACAAAGCGTTATAGTTACGTTGTAGATAAAAATTCTACAATAAATTCGTAGGAGGGTAGCGCGATGACAGACACGGCGAAGTTGAAAGCGATTCTTAAAAGATCCGGGTACAAGCTGAATTTCGTTGCCGACAAACTGGGACTTACATATTACGGCTTTGCTAAGAAGCTGAATAACGGGTCAGAATTCAAAGCCGGCGAAATTCAGGCGCTGTGCGATCTTTTGCGTATCAGCGCAGAGGATCGCGATTCTATATTTTTTTGCCGTAAATGTAGATAAAAAATCTACATAGCGAAGGACGGACGAATAGACGAGGAGGTGAGAACATGAACGATCGAGACGGCAGCATTGAGCTTCGGCTCAACACGAAGAATGTGGACGAGGCTTTGAGTAAAGTCCGCGAGCTGTATGCGGCAATAGAAAAAGCCAACGCAGCGGCAACTGCGTTGGCCAAGATGCTGGACGGGCTAACGGTCCGGATCGACTATGTTTAGCTCGACCTTGAGGAGATGCCCGCAGCGCGGGCAGGGGGTCACGCCCTCGCGGACGGCGGCAACCAATCCGCATTTGGGGCATTTGACCTTGAAGATTTTCGCGTGAACAGCCGCCTTAATTTTTTCCAGCGCGGCGTGTTCATCGAAAGAGAAGTTTCCAGCCATACATTCACCTCCTTCTCGTGCATCGTATCACGAAAAGGAGAAATAACTCAAGAGGAGGTGAGAACATGAACGAATTGAAAGAAATGCTCATGGAGCAGCTGCAACTACTCCATGAGCGTTCCAAGAGCGGAGACTATATGCCCGGCGGGCTGGTAGACCTGTCCAACGCCATGGCACACATCGCGGAGGTCGTGGTTCGGATCCGGGAGTCAAACATAAGAGCGGGGAGGTGATGACATGAAACCCAAAAGCTGCTTTCCGAATCTGCTGGCCGAGATGGCGCGAAGAGGACTGACGTTATCCGGCATGGCCGCAGAGCTCGGCAGATCCCGTGATACACTCGCGCGGAACTTCAACGGCTCGCTGCGCATTGCTGACGCACTGCGGATCCGCGACCGGTATTTCCCGGATTGCAGTCTCGACTATCTCTTTGAAAGGAGATGAGCCGGCAGCAACCGGACAATATCAGTATACTGAATATTGCGCAAAATTTCAAGCGAACAAAACAGAAAACACAAGATATAGAAAACCCATAAATCAACAAGGAGGTAAGAGAACATGGATAACACGGTATTGGAGCTGCAGCTCGCGGAGCTGAAAGCGGCGTTCCCCGGAAAGGTCATGATCCCGCTGATGCATGCGGCGCGATTCCTCCGCATGGATCCGCGGACGCTGATGGCGGATCACACGTTCCCGATCAAGCACATGGGGCGCCTGTGGAACGTCAACCTCGTGGCGCTGGCCAAGTGGATGGTCCGATAAACGCGGGCGCTTCGGCGCCCGGACAAAAACGACATAAAGGAGATAAGAACCATGAGAAAAACAAAGGCGGCGTTCGCCACCACGGCGATCATGACATTGCTTGCCGCCGTGATCTTCTTCGTCTGGAAGTTTGGAAACGGCCTCGGCTTTGCGATCATCGAAGGCATTTTCGCGGTGTACGGCTTTGCGAGCCTTGCGGACGACTGCTGCCGCTGGCTTCAGCTGCCGGACACGGCAATCATGAGAGGAGGACAAAGAATATGAGCGCTACCATTACCATTGAGCTGTGCGCGGAGGACCGCGCCCGGCTCGACCACATCAACGTCAATCTGACCGAGCTGATACTGCGGGTCATGGGCAGCCAGAAGATCGACACGGGCGAGGTACTGCGCCGGGCCGCGCCGGAGCTCGCCGGGAAGTTGGCGGAGCAGCACCCGGTCACGGAGCCGTTCGAGGAGCTGCCGAAGGCGGAGCCGGTCCCGTTTGAGCAGCCGAAGCCGGAGACGCCGCAGTACAAGCCGGAGGACATACAGCAGAAGGTCGTGGCGCTGTCCGCGAGCGGCAAGAAAGCCGAGGTCCGCGAGATCGTCAAGAGCTACGCCGAGAAGGTGAGCGCCATCCCGGCGGACAAGTTCGGCGAGGTCATGGCCCGGCTGGCCGGACTGGAGGGGTGAACATGTCGAGCGCGATGAACCACAGAGCCCGGAGCCGCCGCTCCTACGCCAAGCACCGCTCCGCCTGCAGCGGCCACGCCCGCCGGACGATCTTCCGGCAGACGCCCAAGAGACGGCCGAGGCTGCTGGAGCTGCTGCGCAGGGCGTTCAAGCCGAGAGACCGGGAGGCCAAGGGGGACGCCGAATGAAAAAGGTGATCTATATCGCGGGGCCGATCACCGGCGTGCCGCGCTACTGGGAAGCCTTTGAGACCGCCGAGGACGAGCTGACCGCCGCGGGGTATCTGCCGCTCAGCCCGGCGCGCATGCCGGACGGCATGGAGAACGAGAAGGCCATGCGGATCTGTCTGGCGATGATCGACGCCGCGGACGCGGTGCTGTTTCTGCCCGGCAGCTCCCGGAGCCGCGGCGCTTCGCTGGAGCACCGCTACTGCGAGTATACCGGCAAGCCGTGGGCTCGCAGCATCAAAGAACTGAAGGAGGCAATGGCTGCATGCAAGAGCTTAATGATCACAGCGCCCGGGCGCACGCTCTGCTGAGCGCGTCCGGCTCGCACCGCTGGCTCAACTGTCCGCCGTCGGCAGTGGCGGCGGAGGCCTACCCCAACGAGGGGACGGAGTTTACCCGCGAGGGGACGCTGGCGCACGAGGTGGCGGAGATCGTGGCGCGGGAACACATCCGGCCGGAAAGCGGACGGGACGGTTTTGCGCCGGAAGTCACACAGGAGATGCTCGATTGCGCCGCGGGCTACCGGGACTATATTCACGAGCAGATCAGGAGCGACGGCGCCACCGTGCTGCTCGAGCAGCGCGTGGATTTTTCGACATGGGTGCCGGACGGCTTCGGCACGGCGGACTGCATCATCGTGCAGGACAGGACGATCACCGTTATCGACTACAAGTACGGGCAGGGCGTCGCGGTGGACGCGAAGGAGAACACCCAGATGATGCTCTACGCGCTGGGCGCGCTCAACCTGCTGGGGGATCTCTTCGATATCGAGACGGTGGAGATGCACATCTACCAGCCGCGCATCAACAACGTGAGCACATGGAGCGCCGCGGCCGCGGATCTTCTTTACTGGGCGGACAAGACCGTCAAGCGGATCGCTGCCGAGGCTGCCAAGGGCAAGGGCAAATACAAGGCCGGGGCATGGTGCCGGTTCTGCCCGCACGCGGGCCGCTGCCGTCAGCTCACGAAGACGTGCACCGAGTACGTTGAGACGCACAGCCTGCGCGTGGCCGTGCCGGTGCTGGCGCCGCACGAGGTGGCGGGAGTGCTGGAGATGGAGCCGCTCATCAGTCTCTGGCTCAAGCGCGTGAAGGTGCAGGCTATGGACACACTGCTTGGCGGCGGCGAGGTCCCGGGGTTCAAGGTGGTCGAGGGCAAGCTCGGCAACCGCAAGTGGACCGACGAGCTCAAGGTCGCCGAGGCGCTCAAGGCCGCGGGCTACGGCGCCGATGAGTACACCGAGACGAAGCTGCTCAGCCCCGCGGCCATGGACAAGAGCCTCGGCAAGAAGAAGGTCGCCGAGCTGCTGGAGACGCTGATCGACCGCGCGCCCGGCGCGCCGACGATCGTACCGGCGAGTGACAAGCGCCCGCCGCTCGACCGGGCGGCGGAAGCGATGAAAGATTTTGAATAAAAAAAGGAGATCGAGAACAATGGCAAACACCAAGGTCGTAACCGGAAAGGTCCGTTTTTCCTACTGCAACATCTTCGAGCCGCGGGAGCCGCAGGGCGGCGGAGACCCCAAATACAGCGTCACGCTGCTGATCCCGAAGAGCGACACCGCGACGCTGAACAAGATCAAGCTGGCCATTGCCGACGCGCGCGAGGCGTTCTGCAGCCGCAACGGCGCGAACGCCCTGCCGGCCCGACCCAACCACACGCTGCACGACGGCGACGGCATGCGCGACAGCGGGGAGGAGTTCGGCTCTGAGTGCAAGGGCTGCTACGTTATCACCGTGAGCAGCAGGCAGAAGCCGATCGTCGTGGACAATATGCGCAACGCGATCACGGACCCGGGCGAGGTATACTCCGGCTGCTACGGCCGCGCGAGCATCAACTTCTTCGGCTACAGCAGCAACGGCAAGAAGGGCATAAGCGCCGGGCTGCTCAGCATCCAGAAGCTGCACGACGGCGAGGCGCTCGGCGGCAGCCGCGGCAGCGCGGACGACTTTGACGACGGCTACCGCGACGCAGAGGCCGACGATGACTTCCTCAACTAAGCGCCGGCTGCTCATCGACCTGGAGACGTACAGCAGCGCCGATATTACCAAGACCGGGGCCTTCAAGTATGCGGAGGCCCCAGATTTTGAGATTTTGCTGCTGGCCTGCGCCTGGGACGACGGGCCGGTGCAGGTGATCGATATGACCGACAGGGAACCGGTGACGGATGAGCGCACGGCGGCAAAGGCGGCGGCGCTCGCCTCCGTGGTCGCCGGGATAACCGACCCCGACACCGTGAAGGTCGCCCACAACAGCGCCTTTGAGCGGGCCTGTCTGACGCGGTATCTGGGCCGCGACCTGCCGCCGGAGGAGTGGGAGGACACGATGATCCTGGCGGCGATGAACGGTCTGCCGCTCAGTCTGGACGCCGCCGGCGCCGCGCTGGAGCTGCGGGATCAGAAGATCCGGGAGGGCACGGCGCTCATATCGTATTTCTGCAAGCCGTGCAAGCCCACCATCGCCAACGGCGGACGGACGCGGAATCTGCCGGAGCACGCGCCGGACAAGTGGGAGCGGTTCAAGGCTTACTGCAAGAGGGACGTGGAGGTCGAGCAGGCCATCTACCGGCGGCTGCGGAGCTTCCCCGTGACGGACTTCGAGAGGAAGGTATGGGCGCTGGACGCGAGGATCAACGAGCGCGGCGTCAGGATCGACACCGGCCTTGTGGCGGCTGCCATTGCGCAGAACGAAGCATTCACGACAAGGCGCATGGCCGAAATGCGGCGGCTCACGGGGCTGGAGAATCCGAACAGCGTGGCGCAGCTCAAGGACTGGCTGGAGACCGCCGGCATGAGCGCGGACAGCCTGAACAAGGCCGCGGTGCTGGAGCTGAAGGACAAGGCCACAGACCCCACGACGCGGCGCGTGCTGGAGCTGCGGCAGCAGCTGGGGAAAACCAGCGTCACCAAATACGAGGCCATGCAGAGCGCCGTGTGCGCCGACGGGCGCGTGCGCGGGCTGCTGCAGTATTACGGCGCGGGCCGCACCGGACGATGGGCGGGGCGGCTCGTCCAGGTCCAGAATCTGCCGCAGAACCATCTTGCCGGGCTCGGTCTCGTCCGCGAGCTTGTCCGGGAGCGCGATCTTGAGACGCTGGAGCTGTGCTTTGACAGCGTGCCGGACGTGCTCAGCCAGCTGATCCGCACGGCGTTTGTGGCCGGGGAGGGGAACATCTTCCACGTTGCCGACTACTCCGCCATCGAGGCGCGCGTGATCGCGTATCTGGCGGGGGAGAAGTGGCGCATGGACGTGTTCCGCAGCGGCGGGGATATCTACTGCAGCTCCGCCTCCGCCATGTTCAGGGTGCCTGTCGTGAAGCACGGTGTCAACGGGCATTTGCGGCAGAAGGGCAAGATCGCGGAGCTGGCCTGCGGCTACGGCGGGGGCGTCGGGGCGCTCCGGGCGTTCGGCGCGGACAAGATGGGGCTGACAGAGGAGGAGATGCAGGACATCGTCACGCAGTGGCGGGCGGCGTCTCCGGCCATCCCGCGGTTCTGGCGCGACGCGGAGAGCGCTGCCGTCCGCGCGATCAACAACCCCGGCCGGACGACCACGGTGCCCTGCGGGGTGAAGTACCGCCGGGACGGCGACGCCCTGCGCTGCCGTCTGCCGAGCGGGCGCATTTTGAGCTATTGGGACGCAAGGCTCGACACCGACGGCTCGATCTGCTTCATGGGCCAGAACCAGACCACCCGCAAGTGGGAAAAGACGGGCACATGGGGCGGCAAGCTGGTGGAGAACATCGTGCAGGCCTACGCCCGGGACTGTCTCGCCGTTGCCATGGTGCGTCTGGCGGAAGAGGGCTGGAAGATCTGCTTCCACGTCCACGATGAGGTCATCGTCGAGGCGCCGACCGGGACAAGCTGGGAGCAGGTGGCAGAGGTCATGGGCCGCCCGATCGACTGGGCGCCGGGGCTGCTGCTCCGTGGAGACGGCTACAGCACACCATTTTACAGGAAGGACTGAACAAAGGAGGGGCGATCCTATGGACGTCCAAAATGACAAGGCGCTGGACATCGCCCTGGGCAACAGCCGGAAGACCAAGACGTGGAAGAACAAGACCGTCCGGTGGTCGGAGCTGCTGGACCGGCTGAGCGCCGTTACGCGCACGCCGGAGACCATGGCCGAGTACAAGGCCATGACCCGCGAGCAGCAGAGCCGGATCAAGGACGTGGGCGGGTTCGTCGGCGGCTACTGCAACAACGGCAGCCGCTCCGACATCCGCTTCCGCTCGATCCTCTGTCTGGACGCGGACTTCGCCGACGGCGATCTGTGGCCGGACTGGGAGCTGCTGTACGGCAACGCCGCGGCGATCTACTCCACGCACAAGCACACAACGGAAAAGCCGCGGTACCGTCTCGTGGTGCCGCTCTCGCGCAGCGTGGACTGCGACGAGTATCAGGCCATCGGCCGGCGCGTCGCCGCCACGCTGGGCATCGACAAGTTTGACGACACGAGCTACCAGCCGCAGCGCATGATGTACTGGCCGAGCTGCAGCCAGGACGCGCCGTATGTATTCCGGCACACGGACGGGGCGTTTCTTGACCCCGACACGGTGCTTGCCACCTACCACGACTGGCGCGACGTGTCCGGCTGGCCCATGAGCAGCCGCGTGGCGGAGATCGTCCGAAAGAGCGCTGCCAGGCAGAAGGACCCGCTGGAGAAGGGCGGCATCGTAGGCGCGTTCTGCCGGGCGTACAGCATACAGGAGGCCATCGCCGAGTTTGTGCCCACCTACCGGGCCTGTGACGATCCCGGGCGCTATACCTATACCGAGGGGAGCACCGCCGCCGGTGTCGTGATCTATGACGACAAATTCAGCTTTTCCCACCACGGCACAGACCCGGCGAGCGGGCAGCTGTGCAACGCCTGGGATCTTGTGCGGCTGCACCGCTTCGGTGAGTTGGACGGCGAGTGCGGCGCGGACACGCCGGTGAGCAGCCGCCCGAGCTACCGGGCGATGGCGCAGCTTGCGAGCGGGGACAAGCGCGTCAAGGCGCAGATCGTCACCGACCGCATGAGCGAAGCCGCGGCGGACTTCGGCGAGAGCGCGGAGGACGGCGAGGACTGGAAGGCGCAGCTGCGCATCACCGAGAAGGGCGCGATCGCGCAGACGATCGAGAACGCCGTCATCATTCTGCAGCACGACCCGCAGCTCGCCGGGCGGCTGGCGCTCAACGAGATGGAGCACAGCATCGTGAGCCTTTCGAGTCTCCCGTGGCGGAGGGTGCGCGGCGCGGGGCAATGGACCGACGCGGACGACGCGGCGCTGCGGTACTATCTCGAGCGCACCTACGGGCTGACCGGCAAGGACCGCATCTTTGACGCGGTGAACGTTGTGGCGCTGCAGAACAAATTCCACCCGGTGCGGGAGTATCTGGACGGCTGCGTCTGGGACGGCGTGCCGCGCATAGAGACGCTGCTTGTGGACTATCTCGGCGCGGAGGACACGCCGTACACCCGCGCCGTTACCCGGAAGGCGCTGACGGCAGCGGCCGCCCGCATCTATGACCCCGGCTGCAAATTTGACTATATGCTGACGCTCCGGGGCCGGCAGGGGATCGGCAAGAGCGCTCTGATCGCCCGGCTGGGCGGGCGGTGGTTCTCCGACAGCTTCACGACGCTGCAGGGCAAGGACGCCTATGAGCAGGTGCTCGGCGTTTGGATCATGGAGGTCGGCGAGCTGGCCGGCATGCGCCGGGCGGAGGCCGAGACCATCAAGCTTTACATATCCAAGCAGGTGGATCGCTTCCGCCCCGCCTACGGGCGGCGGACGCAGGAATTCCCGCGGCAGTGCATTTTCATCGGCACCACGAACGAAGCGCAGTTTCTGCGCGACCGCACGGGCAACCGGCGGTTCTGGATCGTGGACACGCCGAACGAGCCGCGGCGCAGTCTCTGGGACGAGCTGACGCCGGAGACGGTGCGGCGCGTCTGGGCGGAGGCCGCGGAGCTTTATCACGCCGGGGAGACGCTGTATCTGCCGCCGGAGCTGGAGAGCGTCGCCCGACGGGTGCAGGAGAGCTTCGAGGAGGAGAACCCGCGGGAGGGCATCGTGCAGGAATATCTTGAGCGGCTGCTGCCGGAGGACTGGGACACGATGGATCTGCCCGCGCGGCGGCTGTGGCTGGAGGGCACGCAGGAGGGCACGGTGCGGCGCCGCACCGTTTGCACGATGGAGATCTGGGCGGAGGCGCTCGGCGGCTGCCCGGACCGGCTGGACCGCTACGACGGCAAGGAGATCCGCGAGATCATGGAGCGCATGCCCGGCTGGCGGCATCACGGCGACCAGCGTCTAACCATCCGCCCCTACGGGCGGCAGCGATTTTACGAGAGGAGGGCGAACCCATGACGCCGCTGGAGAAGGACATGGAGCGGGCGCTCGTCGGGGCGGTGAAGCGCCGCGGCGGCATGGCGCTGAAATGGGTATGCCCCGGCTGGGCGGGCGTGCCGGACAGGATCGTACTGCTGCCCGGCGGAAGGGTGCTCTTCGCCGAGCTCAAGCGGCCGAAGGGCGGCGAGGTACGCAAGCTGCAGGAATGGTGGCACGGGCGGCTCCGCCGTCTCGGGTTCACCGTGTGGGTGATCCGCGACCGCGGCGACATCGCGGCGCTCGAGAGCGCCATCGGGCAGCGGAAGGATGGGGGAAGGGAAGCATGAAAACAAAATGTACCTGCGAATACTGCGGCAAGACCTTTGAGCGATGGCCGCACGAAGCAAAGGGAAGAAACTGGTGCAGCCAATCGTGCCACATGAAAACGCTCAACGCCGAAATGAATCCAACCAGACCATACAGCGAAAAGCAGCGTGAGGCTTTGCTGGATCGCGGTGAGGGGAAAACATACCGAAAAGATCACGGAAGGCATGAGCACAGGGTAGTTGCTGAGAAAATGCTTGGTAGACCACTATCCCCAGGCGAGGTGGTGCATCACATAAACGGCAACAAGAGAGACAACCGCCCGGAGAATCTTCAAATCCTGCGAAACCAAGCAGAGCATGCAAAAATCCACGCGACGCAGCGAAAGGAGGTGACGCCATGAGTGCCTTCAACCCTTATCCGCATCAAAAAGCGGGCATCGACTGGATCCTCCGCCGCCCCGCCTGCGCCCTGCTCTGGGGGATGGGCACTGGCAGGCAAGACGGTGACGACGCTGACCGCCGTTGACCGGCTGCTGTTTGACGAGATGGAGGACGGGCCGGTGCTGGTGATCGCGCCGAAGCGCGTGGCGGAAAACACATGGAGCAAGGAGGCCGCCAAGTGGGAGCACCTGCGGCATCTGCGGGTGCGGCGGATCATGGGCACGGCCCGGCAGCGTATGGAGGCCGTCCGCAGCGTATTCGAGGGGCCGTTCGCCGATATCTACGTTATCAACCGCGAGAACGTTGTCTGGCTGACCGACACGCTGGGCAAGCGCTGGCCGTTCCCGATCGTCGTGATCGACGAGCTGAGCAGCTTCAAGAGCGCCTCCGCCAAGCGCTGGCGGGCACTGCGCCGCGTGCGCGGGCGGATCCGCCGGATCATCGGTCTGACCGGCACGCCGCGGCCGAACGGGCTGGAGGATCTGTGGCCGGAGATCTATCTGCTGGACCAGGGCGAGCGGCTGGGAAAGACGCTCGGCGCCTTCCGGGCGCACTTCCTGCTGCCGGAGAAGATGAACGGCCACATCGTTTACAGCTACCGTCCCCGCGACGGCGCCGAGGCGGAGGTATACGAACGCCTCTCCGACATCTGCATGAGCATCCGCAAGGAGGACGTGCTGCGTCTGCCGGGGCAGATCTATGAGACCATCGAGCTGGACGCCCCGCCGGCGCTGCTGCGGCGGTACAAACAGTTTGAGCGGGAGAAGGTGCTGGAGTGTCTGAACGCCGAGGGCGGGATCGTGGCGGGGACCGAGGCGGCGCTCACGAACAAGCTGCTGCAGTTTGCCAACGGCGCGATCTACGACACGGAGGGGCAGGTGCACCCGCTGCACGAGATCAAGCTGGACGCGCTGGAGGAGCTTACGGAGGCCGCCGGGGGCGAGAACGTGCTGGTGCTTTACGCCTACCGGCACGACGCCGAACGCATCCGGCAGCGCATCGCCTGCCGGGCGCTGGACACGCCGGAGGACATCGACGCCTGGAACCGGGGGGAGATCCCCGTGGCGCTGGCGCACCCGGCGAGCATCGGCCACGGACTGAATCTGCAGGACGGCGGGCACATCATTATCTGGTTCGGGCTTACGTGGAGCCTTGAACTGTACCAGCAGGCCAACGAGCGGCTGAACCGCCCCGGGCAGCGCAGCGTGTGCCGGATCTACCATCTGATCCTCAAGGGCACGCACGACGAGCGGGTGCTGCGCTCGCTCGCCGACAAAGACAAGGGACAGGCGGCAGCCATTGAGGCGCTGCGTCTGGAGATCGTGAAGGAGGATAACGGAAGATGATCCGAGAGTGTGTTATATGCGGCGGGGCGTTTGAGAGCCGCCAAAACCGAAAAACGTGCAGCGGCGCGTGCCACGCGGAGAACCGGCGGCGCCATCAGACGGAGGCAAATCACCGCGCCGCGCAGGAGCAGGCCGCGCGGAGAGGGCGCAGCACGGCGGCGGGCCGGGCGCTTGCCGGGGTAAACGCCGCGGCGCGGGCAGCGCATGTGAGCTACGGACAGTATGTGGCGATCCAGAAGGACGCCGAGGCGCGGAAGCTGCGACCGGAGGAAGTGAAAGCCCGGCTGGAGGCGGCAAGTACATGGTGAAGGAGAAGCTGCGCCGCTACGGCGACCGCCGGCAGGAGCTGCGGCAGATCCGGCGCATGCTGGCCGAGCTGGAGGCGCGCATGACCGCGCCGCGGGCGCAGGCGCTCACCGGAACGCCCGGCAGCCCGTCCAAGGATCCGGACAAGCTGACCGGCCTTGTGGCGCGGGCCGAGGAGCTGCGAGGCCAATACCGCCGCTGCATCGAGGAGCTGACGGCCGCACAGCTGGAGGTCGAGCGGCTCATTGAGACGCTGGAGCCGAGGGAGCGGGAGATCTTCCGGCTGCGGTACATCGACGGCGCCAAGTGGGAGGACATCTGCGTGATCATGTCCTACAGCTGGCGGCAGGTCCACCGGGCGCACTCGGCGGCGCTGCAAAAGCTGGAAGAGGCCGAAAAGGACGCCGGGGAAAAGTGAAGATCCGATTAAGAGAAGTGCAACAAGACCAATGAGCTTGTTGCACTTCTTGTGCGTTTCTGTTGCACTTTTGGGGGTTCGGGTGCGCCCATGCTGTGAAGCACGCACTTTAATATATTAAAGGTCGTTGCAGTCGTGCGCCCTCTTGTTGCAGTTGAGCGCGGCTTGAAAGCATTGAAAAACAATGCTTTTTTTACTAACTGCAACGACTGCAACAACTGCAACAATACTTTTAAGAAAGTGTCAAATAAGGGCGTACAGCATAGCGTATATACGGTATACAGGGGTATTTAAGTGTTTTTGGAAAAATGGCGTTGCCGTTGTTGCCGTTGTTCACTTTAACGCCGTCGGCGCAGGATGGCATGGAATGGCACACTCCGATGTGCTATACTGACAGCGTGAAGGGCTGCCGGGAGGCGGCTCTTTTTCGTACAGGCAGGACGGCATGAAACGTCCTGTTTGCGGTTCTCTCTCCTTGGACAAGCTGCGGCCCGTAAGCAACAGTTCGCTTCGGCGCTCCGCCCGGAATGGCGGCAGGGCATAAGAAAAGACCGGGCGGCGAACCCGGTCTTTTCTGACATTACTTTCAAACGGCGGGGGAGACTCCTTCCGTCAGCGGCAGGGCCGCTGCCACCTCCCTCGGGGAGGGAGGCACAATCCCTCCGGCGCTGCGCGCCACCTCCCTTTACACAAGGGAGGCATGGGGGCCGCCCTCTCCGTCAGCGGCAGGGCCGCTGCCACCTCCCTCGGGGAGGGAGGCACAATCCCTCAGTCAGCCTTGCGGCTGACAGCTCCCTTTGCACAAGGGAGCCTTTGCACAAGGGAGCCTTTACGCAGGGGCGGCGGGGCGTCCCGGATAATTTTTCAGGCAGGTGGTGGTTGTGGGGTGCTGCGGACGTCTGACAGACCGGCAGAAGGCTTTCTGCGACGAATATCTCATTGATCTCAACGCGACGCAGGCCGCGCTCCGCGCCGGGTACAGCCCGAAGGGGGCGCAGCGCATGGCGGTGCGGAATATGCAGAACCCGCTCGTGCAGGAATATCTCAACGAGCGGCGCGAGGCGCGCAGCAAGCGGACGCAGATCACGCAGGACTTCGTGCTCGGGGAGCTTATGAAGATCGCAACGGCGAACGGCACGGACTTTGCCAGCGTGGGCAAAGGGAACCGCGTCCGGCTCACGCCGACGGAGGAGCTGCCGCCGGAGAAGCGGGCGGCGGTCGCCTCGGTGAAGAAGGGGCGCGACGGCATGGAGATCAAGACCTATGACAAGCTGCGGGCGCTGGAGCTGCTCGGCAAGCATCTGGGCATGTTTGACGCGAAGAGCGGACGCGAGGAGGCGGACGCGCTCGAAAAGCTCGACCGGCTGCTGGAGGGGATCGGCGATGCTGCGGCTGAGTGAGAAGCAGAAGGCGTTCTGGCGCGAACCGTATCACCGGTGGAACATAAAGCACGGGGCGACGCGCTCCGGCAAGACGTATCTCGACTTTTTCGTTATCGCCCGCTCCATCCGCGAGCGGAAGGGGCTCGACGGGCTGATCGTCCTTATGGGCAACACGAAGGGGACGCTGCAGCGCAACGTGATCGAGCCGATGCAGAACATCTTCGGCGCGGCGCTCGTGTCCAGCATCCGCAGCGACAACACCGCGACGCTCTTCGGCGAGCGGGTGCACTGTCTCGGCGCGGACAACAGGAAGCACGTGGACCGGCTGCGCGGCGTGAGCATCAAGTACTGCTACGGCGATGAGGTCGTTACCTGGGAGCCGGAGGTCTTCGAGATGCTCAAGAGCCGTCTCGACAAGCCGTACAGCCGGTTTGACGGCACGTGCAACCCCAAGGAACCGGATCACTGGTTTAAGAAATTCATTGACAGCGACGCGGATGTCTTCGCGCAGCAGTACTGCATCGACGACAATCCGTTTCTCGACGCCGACGTGCGGGCCGCGATGAAGCGGGAGCACAGCGGCGTTTTTTATGACCGTTACATCCTCGGAGAATGGTGCGTGGCCGAGGGGCTCGTGTTCCCGTACTTTTCCGCGGAGCGCGAGCGATGGCTCACCGACGCGCCGCGGGACGGCTACTCGAAGATCTGCGTCGGGCTCGACTTCGGCGGCACGGGATCGCTCAACACGATGTGCGCCGTCGGGTTCGTGAACGGGTACGAGCGGATGGTCGTGCTCGCGGAGAGCGCGCTGCCGCGCGGCGAGCGGATCGACACCGAGGGCATCGCCGCGGCCTGCGCGGATTTCTGCGCGGGCGTGCGGGAGCGCTTCGGACGGTATGACCATGTGTTCGGCGACGCCGCCGACCCCGCACTCATAAACCGCGTGGCGGCGATCCTGCGCGGGCGCGGGCTGCCCTGGCGGTGCGTCGGCGAGTGCGTCAAGACGCCGCTGGAGAGCCGCCCCGTGAGCGTGGACGGGCTGCTCTGCGCCGACCGGATCCGGATCGACCGGCGGTGTACGGGGCTTATCACGGCGCTATCGCAGCTGCGCTGGGACGCGGACAAGCCGAGCATACCCGAGGACAAGAATCTCGGGAACATCAACGACTACTGGGACAGCTTCAACTATGCATGGAGCGCCTGGACGGATTATTTTGACCGGAGGGCAAGATGAAGGAGCATGTAAAGGCCTATTTGGAGAAGGCAGGGTACGCCGTCAGCACGGTGGCCGCGGATATCCTGTGGAAGGCGGACGACTGGTACCGCATCCGCGAGACGGACGACCACCGGCGCGTGACCGTGAGCGGAGAGCGCTACTCGCTCGCCCGGATGGGCTTTGCCAAGCGCGCGGCCGCGGACGACGCGAATCTCTGCGAGGTCGTGGAGATCGACGCGGGGAGCAACGACGAGGCGGTGCACGAGATCCTTGCCGCCAACCGGTTTGACACGCAGTACCGCGAGCAGCTGGAGCTCACCAGCGCGGAGGGGACGAGCGCCTGCTATGTGCGGCTCGAAGACGCCGACGTGATGAGCGACGGCACGCTCTCCGGCGGGCGGATCTGTCTCAACTATATCGGCGCGACCGGCTTTCTGCCGCTCACGGTGCAAAACGGCGAGGTCGTCGAGGCGGCGTTCTGCGGCGAGGCTCTCCGCGGCGCGCAGAGCGCGGACACGCTCGTGATATGCACGCTCGATCCGGAGGGGAATTACCGGTACAAGACCGTGATCTTCACCGAGGACGGCGAGACCGGCAGCGAGCAGACGGTGCGGCTCGGCAATGTGCGCCCGTTTGCCGTGATGCGCACCGCCGAGGTGAACAGCATCGACGGCATGCAGGGCTACGGATACCCGAAGGTGTACGGCGCGATACCGGTGTTCCTCGGGCTGGACGCGGCGTTTTCCGCGCTGCTGGACGACGTGGACACCGCCGAGAAGATCACGCTCATCAACGAGCGGATCTGCGGCTTTGACGAGAAGGGCCAGCCGATCGCGCCGAACGAGGCGATGAAGCGGCGGTTCGTGTTTCTCGGCGACAAGCTGCCGCAGGCGGGCGATCTGATCCACGAGACGTCCCCGCAGATCCGCATCGATATGTTCCGGCCGACGATCGAGTTTCTGCTCTCGCTCATGAGCCTCAAGTTCGGCTACGGCACGAAGAAGTATTCGTTTGACGCCTCGGGCGTCGTGCAGACCGCGACGCAGTACATCGGCGAGCGGCAGGACATGATGCAGGAGCTCAACCGGCAGCGCTTCCAGGCGAAGCAGTACATCTGCGGGATCATCCGCGCGGCGCTGTGGTTTTCCAACACGTTCTGCGGCACGGCCTGCGATCTTGACGAAGAGATCCGGATCGAGTTTGACGATTCCTACATCGAGGGCAAGACCGAGCGGCTCGAGGGCATGCGGCAGGACGCGCTCGCCGGGCTCGGCGGCGTCCATGTCCGGGCCCGGTATCTGGCGGCGAAATACAATCTTGAGGAAGACGAGGCGCTCGTCTGGGCGCAGAGCGCGGACGAGGACTACGCCGAGGGATCGGAGAACGACTTCCCGACGGCGCAGAATATCCTGCGGAGGCGCTGAGCCATGCTGACGGAGGAGCAGCTCGAGATCTACGGCGGCGTGCTCGTGCCCGTGTTTCAGCAGCTTGAGCAGGACATCATCGCGGATATCGCCCGCCGCGTCCGGAAGGAGGAGCGGTGGACGGAGACGGCGGAGCTGCAGGCCGAGGAGCTGCGGCGGCTCGGCTGGTCGCCGTACCGCATCCGGATCGAGGTGATGCGGCGGCTGCAGGCGAACAAAGAGTATGCAGCCATGGTCGAGCGGAACACGCTGGAGGCAAAGGCCGCGCAGCAGGCCGCCATCGACGAAGCGCGCGAGGCGCTGCGCGAGCAGGCGCCGGAGCTCTTCGAGACCGTGGGGAACATGGCGTTCCGCAACGACCTTTCTCTTTGGGAGCAGGCGGGGCAGCGGCTCACGCGCGGCGGCGCCGTGGACCGGGCCGTGCGCGAGATGCGGAAGCGCGCGACGGGCGATATACTGAATCTCACGCGGACGATGGGTTTTTCCCTTCCGACCGGCAGCGTGCCGGCACGGCGGGCGTTCACTGCGGCGCTGAACAGCGCTCTGACGCAGGTCGTGAGCGGGACGGTATCCTATCAGCAGGCGTGCGCCAACGCCGTGCGGCTGCTGACGCAGAGCGGTCTGCGGCATATCGATTATAAAAACGGCGTCACGCGGCAGATCGACACCGCGGTGCGGAACGCCGTGCTCACGGCCTCGGCGCAGCTCTCCGGCGAGATCATGCAGGCGAACATCGAAGAGAGCGGCGTGGCGTATGTGCAGGTGTCGGCGCACTGGGGCGCGCGTGACAGTCATGCCGTATGGCAGGGGAAAGTGTATTCCCTTGCCGAGTTTCGCAGCGTGTGCGGGTACGGCGAGCCGTCCAACCCCGATCACATCTACTCCTACAACTGCCGTCACACGCATTATCCGTACTGGCCGGGGATCTCCGAGCCGGTCGAGTATCCGCCGGAGCCGGGGCCGTTCGAGGCGGACGGGAAGACATACACCTACTACCAGGCGACGCAGCGGCAGCGGGCGATGGAGCGCAGCATCCGGGCGATGAAGCGCGACGCGCTCGCGCAGGACGCGATGGGGGACAAGGGCGCTCTGGCGGCGGCAAAGATCCGGCTCGACGAGAAAACGGCGGCGTACAAGCGCTTTTCCGCGCAGGTAAATATGCGCCCGAGACTTGAAAGGACACAGGTTTTCGGGTATGATAGGGGTGCGGCGGCGAGGGCGCATTCGGCGGTAGAGAAAGAGCTGGCGAAAGCGCCGGCGGCATTGCAATCTTCTACTATGCGTGATATAATAGGCATGGGTGATGATAGATTGACCGCTGAGATAGAGATAGAAATTGATCGGTTTACTCCTTGCTTAGTTGACAGGAAAACAGGAATGCGCGTGGCGACCACCTACACATTTGCAAGCAAAAGCGATTTGGCAAATCTTCGTAGAAAAGGCTGGATTTTCAACTGGACGGGTGACGACCTCAAAGGGGCAGACATCTACAAGCTGCGGTTGAAAGGCGACACCGAGATTCAAGGGTTAATTGCACTTAGGGAGTTTCGGTCCGACGCAGCTGTTTATATTCAGCTTGCCGAGAGTGCGCCGTTCAATATAGGGAAGAATAAGCGTTATGACGGTGTCGGCGGTCACCTTTTTGCGATCGCGGCGAAAAAGTCAGCTGACGCTGGATATGGCGGCTTCCTGTTTTTGGATGCGAAGAATATGGACTTGGTTGAGCATTATAAAATGGCATTTGGCGCACGTCATATTGGCGGTGTTCACCCGTACAGAATGCTGATTGACGAAGAAAACGCCATGAAATTGCTGAAAATCTATAATTTCGAGGAGGGTTGACAGTGGACGAACGCAAGTGGCAGGAAATGCGGGAGCTTGATGAGGCTGCCGAGCGTGCCGGTGGGTATGTTGCTTTCATGCCCAATCCTAAGCAGCACGTTAAATACCGGGAGCTTCTGAAGTACTGCAAAGAAAAAGGAATTGAGCCGCTGGATTTGACAATCCGAGAGTATAACCGCTTTGTCATCACAGAAGCGGGCTGATTCGCTGTACGACTAAACCACCCATCTTCGGATCGGTGGTTTTTTCGCACCCAATTTCACAAATCGGAGACGACACGGAGACGTGCCGTCTTTTTATTTGCGCCGACGGGCGGTAAACGGAATACAAGCCGACGGGCTGAAAACGGAGGATAAACAGTATGGCAGAACCCATTCCCGCGCCGGTACCGACTCCGGCGCCGAACAACGCGCCCACTCCCGCGCCGGCGGCTGCGCCGAAAGCGGAGGATATCGCAGCGGCGCTCCTCACCGCGCTGGAGACCCGCCAGCAGCGGACCGAGCGCAGCGTCGCCAAGAGCTTCTCGGAACAGTACGGGCTTTCCGAGACGGAGATCTCCGACATTCTCACCAAGGCCAAGGCGGAGAAGGAGGCCAAAATCCCGGAGGCCGCCCAGGCGGAGATCACGAAGCAGCTTGAACGCGCCAACGGCCTTCTCATCGCCGCGGACGTACGCGCCAAGGGCGCGGCGCTCGGCCTTGTAGACGCCGACACGGCGCTGCTGCTTCTCGACAAGAGCAAGATCAAAGTGGACGACAAAGGTGTTGTGACGGGCACGGAAGAGGCTCTGAAAGACCTGCAGTCGTCCAAGGCGTATCTTTTCGCCGCGCAGCCCACGGGCCAGAAGGGCATCGTCGGCGGAAAGATCGACAATCCCAATCCGGGCGGCGAGCCGGACGGCGTTACGGCCGCTTTTCTTCGCCGGAATCCCGGTATGAAACTTTAAGGAGGAACAAATTATGGCTTCAGGTGGAACCAATACTACTCACACCCTTCAGGAACGCTATTCTTCTCTCGTGCTGGCGAAGATTCGCCAGGAGCTTGTGCTCAAGGACGGCGTCATCTTCAACAACGACTACGAGGGCAGCCCCAAGGCGGGCGCCGTCAAGATCCCCGTGCGCGACACGGAGGTTGCCGTTTCCGACTACGACAAGGCCAACGGCATCACCGCCGGCACCGGCGGCACGGCCTATGAGACGATGACCATCGACAAGGACAAGGGCGTCAACGAGATCATCGACGGCTATGACGCTGCCGGTGTACCCGACAATCTCGTGGCGGATCGTCTCGACAGCGCCGGGTATTCGCTGGCCGGGCAGATGGACAGCGACGGCGCCACGGTGCTGATCGCCGGGGCGACGGCACTCAACGTTGCCCAGCTCGGCAAGGACAACATCTGGGAGACGATCGTTGATATCCGCACTGCCATGAGCAAGGCGAACATCCCCAACGACGGCAAGCGCTATCTGCTCGTCACGCCGGATACCTACGCGCTCGTGCTCAAGTGTCCGGAATTCACCCATGCGTCCGATCTCGGCGACGCGGTGCTGCAGACCGGCGCGCTCGGCAAGATCGCGGGCTTCCTCGTGTTCGAGTGGAACGACACCACGGCAAACCTTGCCATGGTCGCCGGTCATCCGCGCTTTGCCACCCGCTGCAAGGAGTTCGCCGTGCCGGTGCATCTGCAGGATCTTTCCGGCAGCGGCAGGTACATCGGCGCTTCCGCCGTGCAGGGCCGTCTGGTCTACGCGCACAAGGTGCTGCGCAGCGTGGCGATCCGCGCGGTGTACTCGCCCGGCGCGCTGGCTGTTACCGCGGCGCAGGGCGCGACCGCAGGCGGCACGAAGCTCACCGTGACCGGCGCGTCCGGCACGCTGAAATACACGAAGAACCCCGCGTCCCGCGCGGTGTTCGGCGCGGCCTACGGCGGCACGGCTCTCACGAGCGGCACGACCGAGATCGCCGACTGCGCCGCCGGCGACGTGATCGAGGTCGCGGAGATCGTCTCCTCCAAGGTCAAGAGCGTCGGCTACATCACGCTGAAAGCGTCCGAGATCAAGGCGTAAGAAGGCGGAGGCGGCGCATGAGCTACGCGACGTGGGAGTATTACAGCGGCAGCCACACCACCGTGCAGACCGAGCAGGAGTTTACCCGATTGAGCCGCGTCGCTGCCCGGAAGATCGATATCTTTACCGGGCAGCGCGCCGCCGGTGCTGCCGGATATAAAGCGGATGCCGTGCGGGAGTGCGAGTGCCAGCTCGTCGATTATCTGCACGCAGCGGAGGCCACGGCGCAGGGGCAGGGCATCACAAGCGTATCGAACGACGGATACTCCGAGAGCTACCAGGCTTCAACGCCGGAGCTGCTGGAGGCAAATCTTCGTGCTGTGGCGTTTGCCTGGCTCTCCGGCACCGGACTGATGGGGGCGTTCTGATGGGGCCTTTGTTTACGGATACCGTCACCGCCTACCATCGCACGCGGCAGGGCCGGGCGGACATCTGGACGCGGCGCGAGCTGCGCGGCGTCCAGTGGCGGCAGAAGACCGTCCGCACCGCGCTGGCCAACGAGGCCGGCAAGATCCTCTATGCCGCGGAAACGACCGTCACGATCCCCGCACCGGCGGCCCCGGGCGGTCTGACGCTCGCGCCGGGGGATGTGCTGGTGTTCGGCGCGTGCGCTGCGGAGATCTCCGAGGAGTATACCGAGGACGATCTTATCCGCGGCCACGGCGCCGTGATCGTGCAGAGCGTAGCGGACAACACGCTGCGGCCTCGGCTGCGCAGCTGGAAGGTGGTGTGCGTCTGATGGCGGTAAAATTCACCATGAAGTCCACAAGAGAGCTGCTGAAGGCGCGCGGGCTGATTGCGGGGGATACTGCCCAGAAGTTCGTAGACGGCGAGGTGCTGCGCCGCTGCGCGCCGATGGTGCCGTTCGACAGCGGCGCGCTGAACCGAAGCGGCACGACCAACACCCGCCTCGGCTCGGGTGAGGTGCGCTACGCCACACCCTACGCCCGGCGCTGGTATTACCGGCCTGCGAACTTCACCGGCGCGCCGATGCGCGGGAACTACTGGTTTGAGCGGATGAAGCAGAACGGCGGGAAGGACGCCATTCTGCGCGGTCTGGCCAAACTTACGGGAGGGAACGCCAAATGACGGTAAGCGAGAGCATCATCCGCTGGCTGTACGGATTCGGCGATATCGAGGCCGGAGACCGCATCGAGACCGACCAACTCGACGGCGAGGCGGGCAGCTACGGGCTTTATAAGCAGCCGACGAAGGACGTTGTGCCGTTCGTTGACGGCAGCCGCGACGTTACGGAGTATTACTACCTGCTCGCGCGGCAGTCCTCGAAGGCCGAGGCGTCCCGCGTGGGCAACCAGGCGTGGATGGAATCACTGGAAAACTGGGTGCGGCAGAAGAGCCGCTCCGGCGATCTGCCGCAGCTGAACGGCGGGAGAAGCTGCCACGCCGTCGGCGTGTCCGTCAGCGCATATATGTCCGGCGCTGCCGAGAGCGGCACATCGGAATATCAGATCACAGTATCTATCAACTATACGGAGGTATGAATTATGGCAAAAGTCATGCGGTACATGATCGCGGACTATCTCAAAACGGGCTCTACGCCGAGCGATACCTATTCGCTCATGGGCACGGGCTTCACGACGCTGGACGAGAACCCCGCCGCCAAGGTGGAGAAAACGCCTTACATCAACGATAAGAGCGCGTCCGGCACGATCACCGGGTACGAGAACTCGTTTGCGTTCGATACGCAGATGATCTCGGACGACGCGGCAATCTCGTTCCTTTACGACATTGCCCGCAATCAGAAGACCGGCAGCGACGCGGAGACGGACTACATCCGCGTTGATCTCTACAAGGACGAAGCCTCCGGCGCATATCCGGCGCGGAAATTCCGCGTGTGCGTCGAGGTCACCGGTATCACCGGCGCCGGCACGGAGATCGTGAAGGTGGCGGGCAATCTGCACCAGGTCGGCAACTTTGTGGAGGGTACGTTCAACCCCTCGACAAAGGCATTCACCGCCAAGAGCGAGTAAGGAGAGCGCGGGATGAAGAAGATCTCTCTGACATTCAAAAAGCCGCAGATCTCCATCAACGGCGAGATTTTCGACGTTTCGCGTTCGGATGCCGCCATTATCCGGGATCTTCTGGAACTTGACCGGCGATTCGAGGGCGCGGATATGAACGACCCGGGCAGCGTTCTGGAAAAGAACGAGGCGATGCTCGCGTACATCGACCGGCTGCTCGGCCCCGGCGCGGTGGAGAGGATCCTCGCCGGTGTTAAGGGCATGGATGGGTTTGATCTCGGCCTTGCCGGCATCGGCGAGCTGACAGCGCAGATCGCCCGGCTCGCGGGCGCGGCTTACGCGGAGAGCATCCGCGCAAAGTACGATGATTGATTTTTCTTTGTCCCGCACGAAGAAAAAGGCGCTGCCCGACACCGTGGAGGTGAACGGCAGCGTCTACGATATCCGGCCGGGATTCCGGAACATCCTCAAGATCCTACGGTTGCAGAACGATCCGGATGTGCTGGACGGACACAAGGCAGAGCTGCTTTGCCGGTGGTTTTTTGACGGCGAAGCGCCGGAAGCGTGGGCGGAAGCGTTCGGGCATTTCGTCCGTGCCGGCGACGAGCCGGAGCTGTCTGCCGGCGAGCGGGACTTCGATTATGAGTTTGACGCGCCGGAGATCTATGCTTCGTTCCGGCAGCTGTACGGCATCGATCTCATGGATGAGGATCTGCACTGGTGGCAGTTCCGCGCGCTGCTCGGCGGCTGCTTTCTCTGCCGCTGCGCGCTGTCGGAGAAGATCCGGCTGCGGCATCTGGACGTTTCCAAGTGCGAGGACAAAGCGGCGGCGCAGCGGGCGAAGGACGCCGCGGCGATCCCGGACGCCGTCGGAATCGACGAACGGCTGCTCACCGAGCAGGTGCGTGAGCGGCTGCTGCGCGGGGAATCCATCGAGGATCTTATCCGTTCCGAAGGAGATGCATTATGAGCGACGGGACACTTTCTTTTGACACCAAAATCGACAGCAGCGGATTCAGCCAGGGCGCAAGCGAGCTCAAAAGTCTGGCGACTAAGGCCCTCGCCGGGATCGGTATTGCGATCTCCGGTAAAGCGATCGCCGATACGATCATCAACATTACCAAGCGGTCTGTTGAGCTCGCGTCCGATCTGCAGGAAGTGCAGAACGTGGTCGATGTCACGTTCGGCGACGGCGCCGATACGATCAACAAATGGGCGAAGGGCGCGTCAACGGCCTTCGGCATTACGGAGCTTTCGGCGCTGCAGTACACCGGCACCATGGGCGCCATGCTCAAGAGCATGGGACTTTCCGGCGACGCGGTGCGGCAGATGTCCACCGATCTTACAGGGCTTGCCGGGGACTTCGCCTCATTTTTCAACATCACGAGCGACGAGGCGTTTGCCAAGATACGCTCCGGCATTTCCGGCGAGACCGAGCCGCTCAAGCAGCTCGGCATCAACATGAGCGTTGCCAATATGGAAGCCTACGCCATGGCGCAGGGCATCGACAAGGCGTATTCCTCCATGACGCAGGCAGAGCAGGCGACGCTGCGGTATAACTATCTGCTCAGCGTTTCGGCGGACGCGCAGGGCGACTTTGCCCGCACCGCCAGCACGAGCTTTGCGAACGCCTCGCGCATCACGGAGCTGAACATCCAGAACATCGGCGCCGCCATCGGCAAGGAACTGATCCCCGCAGCGACTCGCGCGCAGAAGGCGGTCGGAGGCTTCGCGGCGGATCTGGCGGAGGCTATGAACAGCGGCGGCATCCGCGGCGGGATCGAATATATCAAGACCGAATATCCCGCGGCGACGGCGGTAGTGAGTGGCCTTGCGGCAGCATATGGGTCGTTTGCCATTATCAAGACCGTAGTTTCGTCTGTTAATTCGCTCAGCGCGGCGCAAAGAACGCTTACGCTTTGGCTCGAGGCCGGAACGGCGGCAGAACTGATGGAAGCGGGGGCGCTGACGGCAAAAGAAACCATTCTCGGCGTGCTGACCGGAAAAATTACTATGGCCTCCGCGGCGCAGGCCCTTTTTAACGCTACGGTAAAAGCGAATCCCTATGTGGCGGCAGCTGCGGCTATCGGCGCGCTTGTTGCCGGCGCTGTAGCGCTGCAGAAGGCTTATGTGAAGGCGAACCCTGCGCTGCGAGAAGCGCAGAAAAACACGCTTGCGCTCAATCGCTCCATGGAGGATCTGGCGCAGACGCAGAAGGATTCTGCGGCTGCCTATCAAAGCAGCATCGACGACATTGAGAGCAATGCTCTTGCGGCGGAGAAGCTCGTCGGAAAGCTGAAGGAGCTCTCCGGCGGATACACCGGCACGGTCAACGAGCAGCGGCTCATGCAGACGATCTGTGATGAGCTGAACGGCTCGGTGGACGGACTGAATGTGTCCTTCGACGCGCAGACCGGCGCACTCAACATGTCCACGGACGCCATGAGCGACCACATCGCCAAAATGAAGGAATCCGCGCGCGTAACGGCCTCCATGGAACGGTACACGCAGCTGCTCAAGGAACAGGCCGAGGCGGAGTATAACCTGTATATTGCGGAGAGAAACCGCACCGCTGCGCAGGCGGCCTACTCCGAAAACGATATCGGTACCTGGGGTACGGCTCTGAAGGCAAACGAGGCGTGGAGCCAGGCAAAGCTGGCGGCGGACGACGCTGCAGCCGCGGTAGCCGATTACGAGGGATACATGGCGGATGCCGGCATTACGGCGCAGAGTACAGCAGCCGCCATCGATGACACTGCGGATGCGCTGGACGCCAGTGCGGAAGCCGCTGAGCGGGTTGTTCTTGGCGGGTATGATGTGACGGATGTGCTGGAATCTATCGGCATGAGCGCGGATGAAGCATCCGAACGGCTCGATACTTTTACGGATGCCGCGACCAACATGTTCGAGAAGATCAACACGAAGTCCGACATTTCTGTGAAGGATATGATAAAGAACCTGCAGCACAACACGCAGGCGATGGAGGACTGGGGCAATAACATTGCCCAACTCGGCGGCCAGCTGCCTTCCGATCTTCTGCAGCCGCTGATCGACCAGGGGCCGGAGAAAATGGCGGGCGTTATGGCTGAGCTGGCAAAGTCAACGCCGGAGCAGCTCTCGGCACTGTCGCAGGCTTTTTCCGATGGCGGCGACGCCGCGGCGCAGGCGTGGCTCCAGTCTCTCGGCGCCGTGGCCGAAACGGAGGAAAACCCCGTGGCGGACGCGGCGGAGAAGATCGCCGCTGACACCCGTCTGACCGAAGCGGTCGAAGGACAGGTCACGGCGGCCACGACGGCGCTGGGCGCGATGGAGGGGAATTTCACCACCATCGGCGCGCAGGCAGTGCAGGGTCTCATCAACGGCCTTGCCTCAAAGAGCGGAGCGCTTGAAGGTCAGATGCGTGCGCTTGCTGCGATCATGACCCGGACGTTTACCGTGACGCTGCGGATCCAGAGCCCTTCCAAGGTGTTCCGGTCTTATGGCGCTTTTATCTCCGAAGGTCTTGCCGACGGCATCCGCAGCGAGCTTGACGGCGTGAAGCATGCCTCGCTGGACGCTGCTGCAGCGTCGCAGAGCGGCTTTGCGGATGCCCCGTATTTGACCAATACATCGGCGGTCCGCGAGACAAAGAGCACACGCAGCGCGGCTGCCGCGACGCCGGCGGCGCCGGTCGTGCAGAACATCTATGCGCAGAAGCAGTCCCCGGCACAGATGCTGCGCGAGGCAAAATTTTTGCAGGAAAGGGCGGTGCTGATCGGTGTTTGATCTGCGCGTCGTCAGCGGGAACACCTCGCTGAAAATGGGACATCGGCAGTCCGTTTACAAGATCACAACGCTCACCGGAATCGACGGCATCCCGGTGAGCGTTGTTACATCGCAGGGCTTTGAGCAGGTGGGGGAGTCTGTGGACAGCATGTCCGTCGGCTCGCGTCAGATCGGCCTTATCGGCCGGATCGACAACTTTACCAGCGATCAGCTGCAGGCACTGAATACGGCGTTTCTCCCGATGACGACCGTCCGGCTCTACTTCGAGGAAAAGTACTGGATCGACGCGGTCATCAAGGAGGCACCGGTGTTTACCTACAGCCTGCGGACGGTGCTCTTTGCCGTGCAGCTGCTGGCGCCGTATCCGTATTGGAAGAGCGTCAAAGAGCACTATTACAAACTCGGCGGCTCGACCGGCGGCTTCAATTTTCCGGTATCCTACGATACGCCGCACAATTTTGAGCAGTTCAACGAGACGCTGTTTCTCAACTGTGTCAACCGCGGAAACACCAGAGTGGATTACAGCGCGGAGATACGATGCACGTCCGGACAGGCCGCCAACATCACGCTCACGAACGCCGGAAACCAGAAATTCATCGCCGTCAAGACGACGCTTACGGCGGCGGACACCGTGCGGATCTTCCGCGAGAATAACATCCTTCGCGTGACGAAGGAGACCGCTGGCCAGACATCGGACATTTTCAGCGCGCTGGACGAAGATTCCAATCTGTTCTTCATGGACGTCGGCGACAACGTGATCCGGGCGGACAAGGAGAGCGGAGACGGACGGCTGGCGGTCGTGATCCGGTTTTGCGACACGGTCGTGGGGGTGCGCTATGGCATTTAATATCTACGACGAATCGCTTACCCGCGTGGGCGAGATCCGTACGGTCATCTCGTCCACCTGGGAAGAAAAATTCGCGGACAAGGGAATATGCCAGCTCGTCGTGGCGAATTCCGAGGCGGCATCGAAACTGCTGCTGCCGGGGCGTTTCGTAGGAAAAAACGATAAGTCTACGCTCTGGCAGATCAAGACGAAGGAAAAGCGCGAGGGAGAGCTGTGGATCAACGGCTTCACGGCAAACTATTCGCTGCTGGACGACCGCGTATACGACGGCATCCACACGTCCAATGTCGTGGCGGACGACCTTCGCGCGGCAGTCATCGGAAAACGCGCGCCGGGCATCGTTGCGCTGGCTGCGGATCGTGGACTGACCGGCTCCGTCGTTTCCGAGCACACATACCCCACACTGTTCGAGCTTTCCAAGGACCTGTGCGGCTCGGTGGATTACGGCTTCCGGTTCGTCCACGACCGAGCCGCGAAGAAACTGCTTTTTGACGTCTTCGCCGGGCAGGAGCAGTCAAACGCCAAGTTTTCCGAGGCATTCGGCAATCTGGCAAATCTTGTCCTGCAGCAGTCCGACGCGGATTTTAAAAACGTTGCCTTTGTCGGCGGCGAAGGGGATGGCAGCGAGCGGATATTCGTTGTGTGCGGCGATACGACGGCCGAAGGGCTTGCCCGACATGAGCTCTTCGTCGATGCGCGGGATCTTCGCAAGGAGAACGGGCAGACACAGACGGCATACGAAGATCTTCTCAAAGAACGCGGCCTGCAGAAGCTGAACGAACACAACCGGAAGCTGAGCGTGACATTTGATGTGGATCCGGCAGACTTCGGCACGGCGTACAGTCTCGGCGATACCGTGTGCTGCATCCTCCCGGAGGACGGGCTGAAGCTGTTTGTGCGGGTGATCGCTTTTGAGGAGACGATCGAGGACAACCGCACAGCACTGTCCCTCACGATCGGCACACCGGTCATACAAACGATTGGAGGTAACAAATGAGTGAATTTGCCTACCCGCTCGGCGGGAAACAGGATTATACGTCGGCGCAGGCCGGAGCCTTCCACGGGACGCGGACGTCTGGCGTGTGGTCCGGCGAGGATAACCTGAAAGTGACGATCACCGGCGCACGGCAGCTGACGCTGTCCAAGGGTATTGCCTGGTTCACGACGGAAGAGTATTGGGGCAAGGTCTACGTCAATACGGCGGATATCAACTTTACTCTGCCGGTCGCGGATGCGGTTCTGGATCGTATCTGCCGCCTGGTCATCCGCTGGGACAAGACGGCCAACACGGCAACGGCGCAGCTGCTGCAGGGAGAGCTTAACGGTTCGCCAACGGCGCCGGCACGATCCAAAACGGACGAACTGTACGATCTCGTCCTTTGCGACTATCTCGT
>CDZH01061277.1_pt1 | contig 94757 bp, 84 predicted proteins | sample 557721 | NCBI WGS metagenome assembly CDZH01 (sample SAMEA3182062, study PRJEB8094) | gut metagenome | biome: human; feature: gut; material: Stool; isolation source: human stools | place: Canada | collected 2013-01-14 | reverse complement strand
CCCCGCCCCACCCTCGCCCCGTCACTGTCCACCCCGGTGTAGGATGCCGGTTTATCACTCAGTGGGGCTCCCTCCGGTCGCCCCTACCCTCATTTTTGTGCACCCACTCCAAATTACAGAATATATGTTTGTGCGCTTTGCCAATTCCAAAATCGAAAAATCCATGCTACAATTAAATTAAGAACAAATGTTCTATTTCAATTCAACCTCCTGCGGAAAGGAGGGACCCGCCCGTGAAAGAGCGGACTTACCTCGCCGTCGATCTCAAATCCTTCTTCGCCTCGGTGGAATGCGTCGAACGCGGACTGGATCCCCTCACCACCAATCTCGTCGTTGCTGATGCCGCCCGAACCGAAAAAACCATCTGCTTGGCCGTTTCCCCCTCCCTCAAAGCCTACGGTATCCCTGGCCGTCCCCGCCTCTTTGAGGTTGTTCAGCAGGTCGCCACCGTCAATGTCCAGCGACGGCAGCAGGCCCCCGGCCGGCAGCTCACCGGCAAGTCGTTTTTGGCGGAAGAATTATGGAAGAATCCCACCCTCGCCGTCGATTACATCGTTGCCCCGCCCCAAATGGCCAAGTATCTTGCGTACAGCTCCCGCGTCTATTCGGTTTACCTTCGCCATGTCGCCCCGGAGGATATCCATGTCTATTCCATCGATGAGGTTTTCATCGATGCCACCGACTACCTGACTACCCTGCGCTGCACCGCCCGCCAGTTTGCCATGCGGATCATTCTGGAGGTACTGCAGGAAACCGGCATCACCGCCACCGCCGGTATCGGCAGCAATCTCTACCTCAGCAAGGTCGCCATGGATATCGTCGCCAAACACATCCCGCCAGATCGCAACGGGGTGCGTATCGCCATGCTCAATGAGGATAGCTACCGCCGCCTGCTGTGGGATCATCGCCCCCTCACCGATTTCTGGCGGATAGGACCCGGCTACGCCAAAAAACTGGCCCAGAATGGTCTGTTCACCATGGGCGATATTGCTCGCTGCTCGCTCGGGAAGCCGGAAGAGCTGCACAACGAGGAGCTGCTTTACCGGCTGTTCGGCGTCCAGGCCGAGCTGCTCATCGACCATGCCTGGGGTTGGGAACCCTGCACCATTGCCGCCATCAAGGACTACCGGCCAAAGAACTCCAGTCTTAGTTCCGGGCAGGTGCTGCCGGAGCCATACCCCCACGAAAAAGCCAGGCTCATCGTGCGGGAAATGGCCGATCAGCTTTCACTGGAGCTGGTGGAGAAGGGGCTGGTGTGCAGCCAGTTTGTGCTGGATATCGGTTATGATGCCGAGAATCTTTCAGTGCCCGCGCAGCAGAGGAGTTACCACGGTCTTACCAAGACCGATCGCTACGGCCGGGCGGTTCCGGCCGCTGCCCACGGCTCCGCTAATCTTTCAGTCCCGGCTTCTTCCGCGCGCATTTTGATGCAGGCTGCTGCTGAAGTTTTTGACCGTATCGTTGATTTCGGACTCTCGGTGCGGAGGGTGACGGTGACAGCAGCTGGATTGCTGCGGCAGGAAGAGGCGCAGTTAGTCGGAGGGGACCAGCTGGATTTATTTGGGAACTATGCGGCCCACCAACAGCAAAAAGCCGAGTTGGAGCGGGAACTGAACGGCCAGCAGGCTATTGTGGCCCTGCGGCGAAAATACGGTAAAAATGTGGTTCTCCGTGGAATGGATTTACAGGAGGGGGCCACCACTAAAGGCCGGAATGGCCAAATTGGCGGGCATAAAGCGTAGAGCCGAAGAAGGCGTTACGGTTCGTATAAGCTGTGACAATGATTTTTTGCGGGGAGCGGAAATTTGTGTGGGGCTGATAGCCTGCGGAAAATGCAGAAATTACGATTTCGTGGGATGGCCCCACAGGAGAGTGCCGCCGCCAGAGGCCGGAATGATTAGATCAGTGGGAACAATAAAATACAATTTGTATAGATTTTAGTGATGATTTTGCGATGAGTGGGAATTTGAGCAGAACTGACGGTTTGCAGAAATGCATAGAAAATAACGCAGTTTTTCGTTGGCTGGATTTGCGGGGAGGAGCCGCTGCCTGAGATTGGTGTGGCAAAATGAGTAGATATAAGTGGCAGAACAGAAGTGGTCAATACAATTTGTATGGGATGTGGCACCGATTTTTATGAAGAGTATGGGCCTGGACAAGGGTGACAGTTGGCGGAAAAACGCGAAATGAGGGTTCTTTGTGGGATGAAGTGAAATGGATTTGCAAAGGAAATGTCTGCCCAAGGCGGGACTGGATATAAAAAATAGAATCAATGCGGACAATACAGTTTGTATAGATTGTGGTAATGATTTCTGTGAAGAGTAGGGATTTGTGCAGAGGGCGTGGGCCCGGCCCGCAGGGCCGGCGGCCGCAGGCCGCCGAGGCGGCGGAGCTGCCCAAGCCGCCCCCCGGAGGGGGCGGCTGTCCTGCGGGCCGGGCCTTGCGCTCGCCTGTATCTATTCCAAAAGCCCGGAAAGGAGACCAGCTATGCCGAACCATCAATATGACGACATTTCCGATTTGCCGCGGCCCGTTTCCCGGCGGCACCGTCCCATGCCAATCGAGGAACGGGCGGTGCAGTTTGCACCATTTGCGGCCCTGGCCTGCTACGAGGAAATACTGATGGAAGCGGCCCGGTCCACCCAGGAATGCCCCCAGCTGAGCGAGGATGAGCAGACCCGGCTGGATGCCCTGCTGCAGCAGCTGCGGGGGCGGCTTCAGGGGCGGCCATGGGTCACCGTTACCTGGTTTGTACCGGATGAGAAAAAAGCCGGCGGGAACTGTGTGACCACAACCGGACAGGCCATAAAATTGAGGGAGCAGCCGCCAGCTTTGCTCCTCTCGGAGGGAGAGGAGATCCCGCTGGAGCGGATGCTGGCCCTGGAGCTGATTGAAAATCCGGGGTAAAAAGCAAAAAGGAGTGACTTTCCCAGGGCGGAAAAACCTGCTATAATAGGGGGAGAGAGCAGGAAAGGGGAAATGCCAAAATGCCGCAAATCATCGAGATCACTGATCTTACCCGGCCGGAACTGGATGTTTTCTGCCGATTGACCGAAGCGCAGCTGCGCAACCGCCTGGAACCGGAAAAGGGTGTGTTTATTGCGGAAAGTCCTACCGTCATTGGCCTGGCGCTGGATGCTGGTTATGAGCCGCTGGCCCTCCTTACCGAGCGTAAATTTATTGAAGGGAAGGCAGCCGGGATCATTGCACGCTGCGGGGAGATTCCCCTTTACACCGGGGAACGGGAGGTATTGGCAAGGCTGACCGGCTATGAGCTGACCAGAGGGGTGCTGTGCGCTATGCGGCGGCCGAGCCCCAAGGATTTTAGAGAGGTGTGCGCCGGGACAAGACGGGTGGCTGTGCTGGAAAATGTAGTGGATTCTACCAATGTGGGGGCCATTATCCGTTCGGCGGCGGCCCTGGGGATCGACGCGGTGCTGCTGACCCCCAGCTGTTGTGACCCGCTGAACCGGCGTGCGGTGCGGGTGAGTATGGGAACGGTATTCCAAATTCCGTGGGCCTACATAGGGGAGCAACCGGCCGACTGGCCGAGTTCGGGACTTGACTGGCTGAATGAACTGGGCTTTAAGACAGCGGCGATGGCCCTGCGGGAGGATTCGGTTTCCATTGGTGATGAGGGGCTGGCGGCGGAACCAAAGCTGGCCATTGTGTTGGGGACCGAGGGCACCGGACTGACAGCCCGCACGATAGCTGACTGTGACTACACCGTTCGGATCCCGATGCAGCACGGGGTGGATTCCCTGAATGTTGCGGCGGCCAGTGCGGTGGCATTCTGGCAGCTGCGGGCGAAATGAAAAAGAAAACGACCGACTTCCGTTTTTTCGGAGGACGGTCGTTTGGTATGAGGAGAGTTGGGCGGAGGGGGCGGCGGAGCCGCCCGGCGGGCGAAGCCCGCCGATGCAGGCGCAGCCTGCGGATTTCGCCGAAGGCGAAAGGCGGCTCCGCCGTAGGTGTGGAAAGCAGGGAACTGATAATAAGGAGCGCGGCTATGTCTCCGGGGCTGCGGGGCAGGTGGCCCGGATAGAGGGTGATTCCTGCGGCGGAGGAAACTGCTTAAACCTTACTTTTTGCGTTTTAGCCAAGGAGGATAGTCCGGCGACGAGAGAGCAGGGGCCAAACAGTGATGTCGAGGATGCTCTAAACATGGGGTGGGAAAAGATCTCCCCCGGCGAAGAGAGATTCTGTTGGGTGCGGGGTTAGATTTTGTTCTTTTGGCGCTTTTGCCAGAGGAGATAGCCCAGAAGAGAAAGGACGGAGACCCCGGCGGTGATGCCAAGGGCGAGCCAAAAGGCCGGGGAACCAGGCTGTGAAACGCTGGCGCCCAGCAGGGTGGCGGCCAGCAGGCTGGGCAGGCCGCCCAGCAGCCCGCCGAGCAGACAGGTGAGATAGGGTCCCCGGACCGAACCGAAATACATGCTGACGATATCGCCGGGGAGGAGGTAGATGACCCGCAGAAAGAACGAGAGGAAAAGGTAATGTCCTTCCTGGCTTTCCAGGAGACCATCCAGGCGGGGATAGCGGGCCAAAAGCCGGGCAGTGAGCCCGCTGCCGGAAAACCGGCCGATCCAGAAGGGAACGGTGAGATCCACGGCAAGACCCAAAATATTGAGCGCCAGCGCCGCCGCAGGGGCAAACAGATGCCCGGCGGCAACCTGTAAAACGATGATGGGAAAAGCCACGCTGAGGCATTTGGCGAGGTAGAGCAGCAGCAGGAAACCGGCGGCCAGCCAGACATTCCGCGGGGCGTAGGAGAGAATGTCCTCCACCGAGAAGCCGCCCCGGATAATGCAGAACACCACCATGGCCAAGCAAAGAACCAGCGGCAGCAGCCGCAGGGGATGAAGGTCGTGCAGGGGACGAGGTTCTTTTGGCATGGGAGTCACTCCTTTGGGAATTTGATAATGCGTTGGGGAGTCATGCAGGGGGAGGCTTCGCCGTAGGCGGAAATGGGCAGGGGCCTGCGGGGAAGCGAGAGGGAGCAACCGGACCACGCAACCATTTGGGACAGTTTTTTGCGATTGTCCAACGCTTTTTGGCGATGGGGGTTTTATTTTTTCGGGAGGATATGCTAAGATAAGGCGTGAACGGGGGTGAACACTACGGCCGATTCCAACCTGACCAAGCGCGCCCTGGCCGCCGCGATGAAAGAACTGATGGAGCAGATGCCTTTTTCCAAGATCAGCGTTTCCGATATTGCGGAGCAGTGCGGCATGAACCGCAAGAGCTTCTACTATCACTTTAAGGATAAGTACGACCTGGTGAACTGGATCTTTGATATGGAGTATCTGCAGCTTTCCAGCCGGCAGGATTATGCCGGGATCTGGGATTTTCTTACCGAGCTGTGCAGCTTTTTTTACGAAAACCGCTCTTTCTACCGGCGGGCGCTGCGCATTGAGGGACAGAATTCCTTCCTAGAGCACTTTAAGGAAGTGCTGGAGCCTTCTATCAAATACTTTTTGGCATCCTCGCTGGAGGAAGCGAAATACCAGCAGTTCTGCATCAATTTTTATGCGGATGCCTTTATTGCGGCGTTTGTGCGGTGGCTTTCCGATAAAGATTGTGTACCGCCGCAGGAATTTGTGCGGATGCTGAAGGTCAGCATTTATGCCGCGGTAAAGCGGGTAGAAGTGGCTGAGCTGTGACCCCAAAACGAAAATGATAAAAAGAGTCCCGATCCTGCGGAATGCCCGCGGAACCGGGGCTTATTTTATTGCAGGGAGGCAAGGATGCTTTCCAGCGGAGCGGCGGAAAAGGAGATGCTGTCATCCACGGTGCCATCCGGGCGGATCAGGCGGCAGCGCTCATCAAACACGACGGAATAGGAGGCCCGGGGAGAAAGTGCGCCATCGACATAGCGCAGGTCCTCCCACAGCTCCACGGGGATGGTCTGCGTATACAGGTCATTGCGGGCGGCGATGATTCGCCGGTAAAAGGGTGATGATTGGCCCTTTTCCGGGGTGGTGTAGGACATGAAGATGGTGAGCGGCGCGTGAAATTGCTCGATATCCAGCACATCGCCGTCGCTGAAGATGTTTTCTGATTCCTCGGAATGGTAGGGCAGGAATACCGAGTAGAGCATTTCCCGGCGGCGCATGGCATCGCAGACCTCTTCGGCGCCATCGCCAAAGCGTACCACCGGCATGACATGATAAAGCTGGGCCATGGTATCGATGACATCCCCGGTGAGTTCATCGGGTGAGGTGAAAAGCAGGAAGGCACAGTCCTTCTGTTGGCGCAGCAGGGTGAAAAGTCCCACGGGCAGCTCCGGCGCGATGATCAGATAGGTATAGATGCCCAGCCGCTTGCCCTGCTCGATAAGGTTGGTATAGTCGGATTCGTGGGCGATGTAGCCCTTGCGGTCGATGGCGAGGGTAAGGCACCAGGGGATATCGTAGCCGCATTCGCTTTCCAGCCGGCGGATGGTGCGGGCCCCGGCAGTGAGGCTATTGTAGCCCAGGTTCATGCCAAAGCCCATCAGATGCTCGGTATCCACATGCAGCGCCATATCGTAGATGATGCGGTAATAGGCGCTGCTTTCATCCTGCAGGGCGTGCTGGGCCTGCTGCAAAAAGCGCTTCTGCTCCCCGCCGACGGCAAAGCTGAGCCCCATATCCACCAGATTGCGCAGGCTGCGCTCCGGGTCGCTTTTGATGGCATTAAGCTTTTGACGCACCACCGTTTGGATGAGGGTACGGGCAATGGTATTGACGGAGCGGGGCGACATGGGGATCCCTTCTTTCGGAAATCTTTCTATTAAAATTATAGTGCGCAGTGGGGCAATGAAAAAGGGACAATCCCGCGGATGTGTCCCAAAAAATAACAGATTGCAGTGCTTTTTACAGAGAGTCAGGGATCCTGCTCCGGGTGGGGAGCGAGGAATGAAACAAAGACAAAGTGTCGGGTGAGGCGCTCGCCCACCCAGAAGATGCACCGCCCCATGACAAGGGCGCAGAATACCGTGCCGATGCCAATGCCGCGGATGCCGTGCAGAAAGAGAAGAGAAAGTACTACTGTTACGGTAAGGCAGCCGAGATCAAAACGGGTTTTGACGGTTTTGTAGGGCTTATTCAGTATGACGGCCAGTTCCCGGGGAAAAAGATCGGTGGGGATGATAGGGAGCTTACAGTGATTGGAGAGGGCGATGCCTAGGGTGAGGGCCGCAAAGCTGATGAGAAAATAGACGACCCGCAGCACGGGGCTAAGCGGCAGCTTATCGATCCACAGGGCATGGACATCCATCATCTCGCCAAAGGCGAAGCCTACCAAAAACGCAAGCAGATAGCTGGGGACAAACTTCCGCCGCAGCAGCATCAACACCGCCACCAGCGAGGTTTGGAAAAGATAAGTCCATGTGCCGAGGGAGAGGACCGGCAGCACCTCCGAAATGATGTACGGCACTGAGGAGATGGAGGAAATGCCGGCGCCGCTGTAAAGCATCAGGTAGACAGCGAAGCTATTGAGCACCGCGATGATGCAGAGGGCGAACTCCCCGCGGAAGACGCGGCGGGGATGGGGGAGGCTTTGGACGGTGGGGGTCATAAAGGGAGGACCTGCCTTTCGGGAGGAGATGGAGAGTGCGCGGGGGCGGCGCGGTGGAGCGGGGAAGGCAGCCCGAAGCGAAGCGGAGGTGCTGCCTGACGGGAGCGGAACCGTGCCGCCCCCCAATGTGGGAAAGCAGAGAAAGGCACGCACCGGGAAGGTTGCTCCGATGCGTGCCGCGCCGTGGGTTCCGTCGGCTCTCCCTACCGGGAGCCGACGGAGGACCTGCACGGACAGAGATTCCACTTCGTTTCCTGCGCGTTATTTTGAGGAGGAAAAATCAGATGGAAACGACCATGTGAGAAATGGTGAAGACAAGGACGATGAATGCGGTGAGGAAGCCGCCCAGCCAGACGGAACCGGTCTTTTTGTGGAGGACGCGGCTCATCACGGCGGTGATAGGCAGAATGAAGAGCAGGCCGAACAGCATGATACCGGCCAACGCGGTGGGGAAGGACATGCCCACGGCCGCGAGCCATTCGGGGGAGGTGGTGCCGGGAATGTACTGGATGCCGCGGACACCGGTGGCGAACAGCTTGCCGTAATCGTAGGCGAACATCATGGCCAGACCGCCGCAGGAAACGACCGCGCACAGCAGGTAATTGAGCCAGGCGGGGGCGTTATTGATGCGGGTGAGGGAATTATAGATGACGCCGCACAGCAGGAAGAACAGCAGCCAGACGGGCAGGTACTTGAAGAACGCAACCCAGTGGGTGCTATCCATGGGCATGATGTTGAACTTGAAGAAGGAGAAATTGGTGCCGGAAAGGGTGGAGCAGGCATACACCACCGCATAGATGCCGGCAAAGGAGAGAACTGCCAGCAGCAGGCTCTTGAGGATCTGCGTGAAGGGGAGCTTGAGACCGGTGGTTTCCAGGTTGGCGCCTTTCTTACGGCCGATAAGGAAGAATACCAGCAGATACAGCACCAGGAATACGCCGCCCACGACGCCATTAAAGAGCATGAGGGAGTTCATGGGAGCCATATTGAAGAAGCTATTGGGCATGAACTTGGTGAGGAATTTGAACCACTGGGGCTGCATGTAGTAGGGATAGCCGATCAGCCAGTAGTACAGCAGGGGCGCGGGCAGCAGGAAGATGATATAGGGAATGATATACCCGATAACACCCTTGGCACCGTGGACGGTGCTGATGGAGGGAGCGGCCGGACGCACGATGGTGGAGAAGAAGGGGACCCGCAGCAGGGTGAGCGCCAGCGCTACAAAGGCGACCAGGGTGGCGATAAGGCCGATGAGGCCGCAGGCGGCACGGCCGTGCCAGACCTGCTCGGTGGGAGCGATGGTGGCAACGCCGCCGCGCAGAGTGATATCGAAGAAATCGATGCCGTAGCCGATGGCGGTTTCATCATAGTAGGTATCGGAGTGGGTGCCATTGAAGCTGTAAGCGGCCCTAATAGCCTTCATGGTAACGGCAGCGCTGGCCGCGGCGGTCACAGCTTCCTCACGGGTGAGGGGTGTGGCGCTGGCATCACCATACATAAAGTAGGTGCCGGAGGGAACATTGGTGGCGCCGCCGGTGCCGTAGGCGAACTTAAAGCTGGTGGTGTACTGGCTGGAATCCTCCACGCCCCACAGAAGACCGGAGAATTCATCGTAGGTGCCCTGAATGGTGCAGATATTGATCGGTGCGGCATACAGCGGAAAAACGCCGTTTTCGGCAGTAACGCCATTGTAGGTCAAGTCATTGATATTGCGGACATTGTAATTATAACCGGTGAGTACCATAGATCCGGGCAGTACAATCCCGGAGTTCATCGCTGCGCCGTAGGCTGTGTAAGCAGCGGTTGTTTCATCGGAGCCTGCCGCAAGCGCTTCAGCATAGGCTGCAGTATAGGCTGCCTGCCATTTGGCATAGGCAAGATAAGCGCCCTCCTGAATGGCAGCGGTGCCCATGGAGTGGCCCAGCATACCGATCTTGGTCAGATCGATAAAGTCGTAATTTTTGAACTGCTGCAGGGCGGAGTAGCTGCCGAGATCGGGAGCGTAATTTTCCACATTGCCCATTTCCGCCTGCTTGTATCCGTCAGGGGGCAGGGTGCTTTCTCCGTGGCCGTACATATCCAGCGCCATGACCACATATCCGCGGCGGCTCAGTTCAATGGCGTTAGATTCCATGGCATCCAGGCTGGCAGTGTAGCCGTGGCACAGCAGGATGGCCGGGGCCGGGGTTTCGGCAGTCGCTGTTTCGGGGATATAGAGCTTGGCGTGGCTGGTGGCGCCCACATCGGTGGTGAAGGTCAGCTCTTCGGTGCGGACGGTGCCGCCGCTGGTTTGAATGTTGTGGCCGATGACCGAGGTGACGACCATGAGTACCAGGCAGATAGCCAGCACAATGGCGGAAGCCCGCCACTTGATCGGGGTTTTGCTTAAATTCTGTTCCATCTTATTAAACCTCTCAGTTCCTGTACGAATCTCCCTGTAAAGCGGCGGCAGGGGGTGAAAAAATGCAGGGGAAAGCCCGCTTTCGAGATGATTATAGCGAGGGGGAAAGGGCTTGTAAATGGGGTTGATAAAAGTTTGGCAGGTGCGTGGGATGGGGGAGGATTTCTTTGGATACTTTTTCATGGAGAAAAAACGCAGGGAAAGGGGAAACCGCGAGAAAAAGGAGCGGAAATCGAAAAAGAACGGGATAATATGATGCAAATATGCAACATATCATCCCGCACTTTTTTGCGAATGCTTAATTTTTGGCTTGATTATGAGATAGTACAGAAAGCGTATAAATTTTATTAACAGAATTTATTGATGCAAAAACGAAACATGTTGCAAAAATGGAACGGCTGCTTTTGGGCATATTACCTGGATTTAGCGGACAGCTTTTTCATCCTTGCCCAGCAGGCGGGCCATGGCGGCCAGCAGTTTTCCTTCCTCTATGGGCTTGGAGAGGTGCTCATTCATGCCGGCGGCCAGGCTTTGGCGGATATCATCGCTGAAGGCATTGGCGCTCATGGCCAGGATGGGGATGGCTTTAGCATCGGGGCGGGGCAGTGCGCGGATGGCCCGGGCCGCCGCTGTGCCATCCATTACCGGCATCATAATGTCCATCAGGATGAGATCATAGTAGCCGGGCGCACTGGCCGAAAAGAGCTCCAGGGCTTCCCGGCCGTTCCAGGCGCGGGACACGGTGGCGCCATGTTCCTGCAGCAGGAATTCCGCGATCTCCATATTGAGGTCGTTATCCTCCGCCAGCAGGATATGAATACCGGTGAAATCGGCTGTGGGCAGTGGAACCGGAGCGGTGGGAGCGGTGCGATCGATGCCGAAAGGCAGCACGACCCGAAAGGAGGTGCCAACACCCTTTTGGGAATTGAAGGTGATGGTGCCGTGCATGGCGGATACCAGCTTTTCAACGATGGAAAGACCCAGACCAGTGCCTTGGTACTGGGTGCGGGCGTCATCGGCCTCCTGCGCGAAAGGTTCAAACAGATGCTGTTGGAATTCCTCACTCATGCCGATACCGTTATCCTCGCAGGTGAATTCGACCGTTACACAGCCTTCGCTGTGGGAAAGGACCCGGCTGCCCAGCCGGACATAGCCGCCGCTGCGGCCATATTTTACGGCATTGCCGGCCAGGTTGCACAGGATGCGCTGCAAATGATTGGGGCTGCCGATGAGACGGACATTTGACAGGGGGGCTTCAGTGGGGGCTTCGTACCGGATGCCGAATTCAGCGGCCTGCGGTTCGATGACAGCGCTGACCTCCTGCAGGGTGGCAGAGAGGGAGAAGGAACGCTGCTCGAGATCGATGGCGCTGCTTTCCAGTTTGCTCATATCCAGTACATTGTTGACGATATCCAGCAGGGTGTGCAGGGCAATGGCAGCTTTATCCCGGCAGCTTATCTGGAGGGCAAGATCATCGGGATAGTGAGCGGCCATATTGATGTAGCCCTGGATGCCATTGATGGGGGTGCGCAGATCGTGGCTGATGCGGCGCAGGAATTCAGATTTGGCAATGCTGGCCAGCCGTGCTTCCTCTGCTTCAGCAATGATCTGTGCCTGGTATCGGGCTTCCCGTTCTTTTTCCGGGCCGACATCCTGCAGCACGGCCAAAACATGGTGGGGCTTACCGACCGCATCAAAATCCACAACAGTGATGGTGACACGGCTCCAGTTTAGGGTATCATCCCACCAGGCCCGGTAATCGATATAAAAGCTATGGCGTACATCGGTGAGGTTTTCCTGTCGCAGGGTCTCCCGGATAGCCTCGGGACTGAGCTGCTCATCCAGCATCGGCCGGTATTCCTCCAGGACAAGATTCTGCGTCAGGGCGTCCTTCATATCGGTGTAGGAGCTATTCTGCGGCAGGTAATGGGCCAGCCACTGCGGCAGGAAAATGCTTTCGCAGGAATTCTGGGTCAGATCGATGTAGAAGGAAGCAAAATAGATGTTCTGCAGCGAGCGCAGCATATTGACAGTCTTTTGCAGGTGAAGGTTGCTCTCCTGCAGCTTTTGGCTGCTTTGGTACAAGGCGCGGCTGCGAGCAATGGAGAGAATATACCAAAAGGCGGTATACAGCGCCACGAACACGGCGGATACCGCCGCTGTAGCGGCAAAGGTAGAAAGCGCCGGGAAATAAATGTAGAGCTGACAGCCTTCGCAGGCGGTGCGGCAGCCCAGGTAGCTGCCGCCCTCAATGTGGAAGAGGTGGAGCTGGTCATCGTGAGGGAGCTGGTTCAGCGCCTGCAGAATGGGGAGCGAGTCGGTTTTCTCGCCCTGAAGGGCATCATCGCTGCCGGCCAATATGGTGTTTCCGGCTGTGATGATGTAGGTGCCGCCGCGATTGATGTAAATACCATTGAGAAGGGTGGTCATATCCTCCTCGACATCCAGAATCAGTCCAGCGGGCTGTTCGTAAAATCCGATGAGGAGACCGGGGGCATCCAGCCGGGGAACAGCGCAGACATCATAGTAGCGGCCATCATACTGCACTCGTTCGGCATAGATTTTATTGGTGCCGGCCACCCTGTAGAACAGGCTGCCTTCGGTGGTATTCTGCCAGGGGGAGCCCTGCATGGGACGGGTATAACCGGAGGCCTCTAGGCTTAGATCGCCATCCAGCAGGGCCACGCCGGTCAGGCGCAGACGGTCTACGCTTTGCTCCAGGTATTCATCGTTAATGAGTTCAGGATCATCCCGCAGGTGATAACTCAGCTCCAGCAGGTTATCTGAAAGCCGGAATAGGCTTTTAACACGGTCGCCGCTGGCTAGCTTATAAAAGCTGATGCACTGCTGCCGCAGGGTGTTGGCGGTATCCCGCGCCAAGGAGGCGGTGATCTGATATTCCGCGTGACCGTGTACCAGCACCACCAGCAAAAACAGCAGGATCCCTACAATAATGACGGAGCGAGGCTTGGGGTTCCAGTCCCAGATCCGTTTATTCTGTTGTTTATTCACCGGCCGTTCCTCCTAGAGCATCGGCCGGGTCCAAACCGTATTCGGCCAGGATTTTCTCAATGGTGCCATCGGCGAACATTTCCACCAGGGCGGTGTGCAGGCGGTCCCGCAGGGCAGTATCGCCTTCCCGGGCAAAGGCGACCCCGACCTCGGAACGCAGCAGGGATTCCTCCAGCAGACGGTAGGGGGTATTGGTGTACTGCAGCTGCGCGGTAAGGGCGGCAGCGTGGCCGGCGCAGGCATCTACATAGTCTTTGCGCAGGGCAGAAACCACATCCTCCATCCTTAACAGACAGTAGATATTGCTGACAGTGGGCAGACGAGGATCGGTGCCGGCGGAGAAGATCTCTTCCGGCTTGGAGCTGATCTGTACCGCGACGCGATGGCCGGCGAGATCTCCCAGGGACTGAATATCGCTATCTTGCCGGACGGCCACCACTTGGCGGCTGCAGGCGTAGGGCCCGGCCCATAGGTAACTTTCCTCCCGGTTATTCATGGAAAAGCAGCCCCACAGGCAATCAACCTCACCATTTTGCAGAAATTCATCCTTTTGGTCCCAATCAATGAGCCGAAAGACGGGCTCGTAGCCAATGCGGCGGCAGGCCTCCCGGGCCAGTGCTACATCCACGCCGGCCGGGAAGCCGTTTTCATCGGTGTAATTGTAGGGAGGGTAATTATCACTGCCGATCACCAACTGGGGCAGGGGGACGCCAGGGGTGGGCACTGTGGCGGTGCAGGCGCACAGCGGGACCAGTGCCAGCAGCAGGAGAAACGGAATCAAAACTTTCTTGGCGTGCATAAGGGAATGGACTCCTTTACCGGGGACATAGAATAAAATCATTTTCGGGTGATGTAGCGCGCGATGGCCCCCAGCAGGTTTTCAGTGCTTAGGGGTTTGGGGAGGTGGGCATTCATACCGACGGCCCGGCTTTTTTGTACATCATCCTGGAAGGCATTGGCGCTCATGGCTAGGATAGGGATAGTCTTTGCATCGGGACGCGACATCTGCCGGATGACCCGGGTGGCTTTGTAGACATTCATGACCGGCATCATTACATCCATTAGAATGAGGTCGATCTCGCCAGGGGCGGAGGCGGCAAAATGCTTGACGACTTCTTGACCATCCTGTACCGGGAGGACGGTGCCGCCGTGCTGTTCAATGAAAAATTGCTTGATCTCCATATTGAGTTCGTTATCCTCCGTCAGCAGGATCTGCATACCGGTCAGATCAATGGAGTCGGCTGTGTTATCAGCCACGGCGATCGGGGTGGGATCGATGGCAAAGGGCAGTGTGACATGGAATGCCGTCCCGGTGCCCTCCCCACTGGAAAAATTCATTTGGCCGTGCAGTTGTTCCTCCAGCGCATCGGTGGGGCAGGGGAGCCACTTTGGTAATGTAGCCCCTCCTGGTATCCGCTTTTTATCATCATGTTGTTTTCCTCGGTTCTGTGTGGGGATTCAGCCGGGCTATTATACCATTTTCGTGTTCCAGACGCAAGTTTACAAATATGTACATTCAATATTATAATTAGAAAAAGCGCCGTCTCGGGATCACTCCCAAGACGGCGCTTTTCTGTTGTGGATCAGAGCGAACATTTCACGGCGAAGCCGCCGCTGAAGAAATAGGTGTTCGTCCAATACCTGTTTGGTGGACCCGAAGGGATTCGAACCCTCGGCCTCCGCGATGCGAACGCGGCGCTCTCCCAACTGAGCCACGGGCCCATATTCTTTTATGGCGCTCAAAACTGCTCACCTATAATATCACGATTGCCCGCCGGTGTCAAGCTGCAAAAGGGCAGGGAACACGCATTTTTGCGCACCAGCATAAACTGATACCGGAGAGTCGGCGCTCGCCCGCTTTCCCAATGAGATCTTAGGAGGGAATAATTTTATGGCTGCTTTTTATAATACCGCAACCCTTTCCTACCGTGATACCTCCACCAATTCCAATACCGTGGAGGGGCAGCTGGTGCAGGTGCTGGCCGCCGAAAAGACCGCCGTGCTGCCAACCTACGGCAGCAGCAATACCGTCACCTATATCGTCAGCATCCGCAATAGCGGCGCGGCCGCCTATACCGGGCTCACCGTCACCGATGACCTGGGCGGGTACGCCTTTGCCGGGGAGACCCGGGTGCCCCTCACCTATGTGGAGGGCTCGCTCAAGTATTACAGCAACGGTACGCTGCAGCCAGCCCCGGAGGTCACCGCAGGCGCCCCGCTGGTAATCGGCGGGATCACCGTTCCGGCGGGCGGCAATGCCCTGCTGATCTATGAGGCCGAGCCCAACGGCTACGCCCCGCCTGCCGCAGGCGGCACCATCACCAATACCGCCTCCATCACCGGCAACGGCCTGACCACCCCGTTGACGGCACAGGCGACGGTGGCAGCAGGGGAAACGCTGCGGCTTTCCATCAGTAAATGCATGAGCCCCACCAGCGTGGTGGAAAACGGAACGGTCACCTATACCTTCTACCTGCAAAACAGCGGCAATACCGCCACCGCTGCCGCGGATTATGTTATCGTTACCGATACCTTCGACCCCATCCTCAGCGGCCTCGCTGTTACCCTAGATGGTGCCCCGCTCACCCTTGGCACCGATTACACCTATGATACCGCCACGGGGGCATTTGCCACCACAGCCGGCACCATTACCGTCCCGGCGGCCACTGCGGTGCAGGATGCCGAAACAGGTCTGTGGCGCATCACCCCCGGCGTGACCAAGCTGGTCATCACCGGCACGGTGTAAATTCAAATCTCTGCGGAGCCCCAGCTGTGGCTCCGCCACCGATCCCCTTATCCCCATCCCCAGTATCAAAGAGGAGGCCGCCCGCCTTGGGCAGCCTCCCCGTTTTTACATATTCTCCAGGATCTCCCGAATGGCTTCCTCCACCTGCCGCACTTCCTCCTGGAACTGCCGGGCGGGTACCCGCACTGCCCCGTGCCCCAGTATGATGATCTGCTCCAGTCCATCAGAGGTCGCCACCCGCACCCGGTGCTCCTTGGCCAGCGTGTGGGTCACTTTTTCGATATACATATCCGCTGTCTCGGCTTCTTTGGTGTATACCACGCTGATGCCATGGTGCCGTTCAATGCTGCCGGGATTGCCCTTTACCTTGTAGGCGTCAAAAACCAATATCAGCTCGCACCGCCGGTAGCCTTGGTAGTTGCACAGGATCTGAATGAGCCGGTGCCGGGCGGCGTCCAGGTCGGTTTTCGCCAGCTCGGCCAGCTCCTCCCACGCAAAGATGATATTGTATCCATCCACCAGCAGATATTCCGGCCCTTCGGGCAGGGGCGCCGCTTTCCCCGGCTTGGGGCTATTCCCGGTCGGCTTTGGGGTATGCAGCGCTTCGCCGCTCCGCCGCTTGATGGGCCCGTAGGTCATCTCAAAAATCCGCATCAGCTCTTTATCCTGCAAAAGGGAGCCCCGGTAGGCCTCGCTGCGCTGCCGGGTCACGGCCGGTTCCTCCGGCTCCTCGTCTGCCTTCAGCACATTCGTCTGGATATGCGCCATACCCGGTACCTCATCCCACCGCACGGTGTGTCCGGCCCCTCGGCTGCAAAAGACCGAATCCGCCGTATTCGCGGTATCGGCATTGCAGTCGTAGCCGCAGGCGGCTATTACTTCCTCCGGGCGGCGGCAGGGGGCATAGCCATCCGGCTCCCAACTCAGCCGTCCTCGTCCACGGGTGTACCGCAGCACCTCAGCCGGGTAGTCCCGCAGGGCATCCAGCGCCGCCGTTCCCCGCAGGGTAGCAGTCTCCAGCCGCATTTCGGGCGGCTCACACGCGGCCTCCCGCTGCTGTATATCATGGATGGCCCGGCCCAGCTGTTCGGCCGGCACCGTCAGGGTAAAGCGGCACCACGGCTCCAGAAGGATACTCTCCGCCATGCGCAGTCCCTGCCGCACCGCCCGGTAGGTCGCCTCCCGGAAGTCCCCGCCCTCGGTGTGCTTTTGGTGGGCTCGTCCGGCGATCAGCGTGATCTTCATATCGGTGATAGGGGAGCCGGTCAGTACTCCCTTGTGGGTCTTTTCGGTCAGATGGGTCAGGATCAGCCGCTGCCAGTTCAGGTCCAGCTTATCGGTGGGGCAGTGGCTTTCAAATCGCAGCCCGCTGCCGCGGGGCAGCGGTTCCATCAGCAGATGCACCTCGGCGTAGTGACGCAGCGGCTCATAGTGACCGATGCCCTCAACCGGGGCGGCAATGGTCTCCTTGTAAAGAATGCTCCCCTCCTCAAAGCCGATGGCCAGTCCAAAGCGCTCCATGGCCACGCTCTGCAAAATCTCCTGCTGGATCTCTCCCATCAGCCGCACCCGGATCTCCCGCTTTTGCTCCTCCCACTCCAGGTGGAGCTGCGGGTCCTCCTGCTCCAGCTGGCGCAGCTGTGCAAGTGCGGTATGGGGGTCGGTGCCCTCCGGCAGCGTCACCCGGCAGCTTATCACCGGCTCCAGCAGGGGAGAGCTCCTCTCCTGCTCGGCGCCCAGACCTTCCCCGGCATAGCTTTGGTTCAGGCCGGTTACAGCAGCGATCGTTCCAGCAGGGGCTTCCTCCACCGCCTGGTATTTGGCCCCATTATACAGCCGTATCTGGGTGATCTTCTCCCCGCCTGGCAGGGCCATGCGGACCTTCAATGCACCGCCGGTCACCTTCAGGTGGGTCAGCCGGCTGCCCTGCGCATCGGTCGAAATTTTATACACTCTTGCCGCGAAGTCCGGCAAATAGGCCGGGGCCAGGGTCAGTCGGTCCAGCCCCTCCAGCAGCTCGGCAATGCCCTCCTGCCGCAGCGCCGCCCCCCAAAAGCAGGGGAACCATGCCCGCCGGGCAAGGGCGGCAGCCAAATTTGTTTCGGTCAGTGTTCCGCTTTCCAGGTATTCCGCCATCAGCCGCTCATCGCACAGCGCCAGTGCTTCCTCATCGGTGTCATGGGGCAGGCAGGCGGGGGAGAGCTTCCTTTGCAGCTCCTCCAGAATATGCGCCCGGTCAGCACCCGGCTGGTCCATCTTGTTCACAAAAATAAAAGTGGGGATGCGGTACCGTTCCAGCAGGCGCCACAGCGTTTCGGTGTGGGCCTGCACGCCGTCCGTCCCGCTGATAATGAGCACCGAGTAGTCCAGCACCGCCAGCGTCCGCTCCATCTCCGCGCCAAAGTCAGCGTGCCCGGGGGTATCCAGCAGGGTCAGGGCAGTATGGGGCAGGGTCAGCCTTGCCTCCTTGGCAAAGATGGTGATCCCCCGGCTGCGCTCCAGGGCATGGGTGTCCAAGAAAGCATCTCCATGGTCTACCCGCCCGGCCTGCCGCAGCGCCCCGGCCCCCACCAGCATGGCTTCGGTCAGGGTGGTCTTGCCGCTGTCCACATGGGCCACCAGTCCCAGCGTGATATTCTTCTGTGCCATGGCGGTGCCCCCCTTTCCGTTATCGTTCCATTCGCTTTCGTAAAATCAGTCGTTCTCCTGCTGCGCGGCGCTCAGCTTCCGCAGATACCGGATCCCCTCGGTAAGGAAGGCCTCCCGGTCAAAGGCCGCGTTGCCGATGGATTCCTGCACGATGATGCCATCGCAGACCAAAAGCAGCAGCCAGGTCAAAAAATCGGCCGGCAGCGCGGTGCGCTCAGCTATCTTCCTCCGGATCAGCCCCTGAAAGTTCTGATACAGCGCAGTCAGGTTCTGCCGCAGTGCCTCATTGCCCAGCTGGGCTTCCGCCAGCAGCTGCAGGCGCAGCCCGGCAGAGGCAATATCCCGCTCCGCTACATACCGCACCAGCCGGTTCAGGCTGGTGTCCTTCTCTTTGTTCTCGGTCCAGCGGATCAGATCCTCCCACTGTTCATCCAAAAAACGCTGGGTGATATCCAGAAAAACCTCATTTTTGGTTTTGTAGTGGTAGTACAGCGTCCCCTTGGAGATCCCGGCCGCCGCCGCGATCTCCGCCAGCGAGATATCGGCCAGCGCGGTTGTCTTGAGCAGCTCGGTGGTGGCCTGCAATATCTTTTCCTTGATGTTATCCTTTCTCGGTGCGGCCATATGCCAGCTCCTTTCCTGTTTCTACCCCGAATTGTACCATGAAAGCGGACGGCTGTCCATCCTGCCCGGCGGTGTAAAATTTGCGGAAATTTTCTCTCACCCGTCCCTTTGCCGTCTTGACATCTCTCCCGGCAGGCGCTATCATTTGGGTATAGAGTCGGTCGTTTGACCGACATGAACAGGAGGTGCCGGAAAATGGACATCCGCAGGATAAACCGGCGGCTGAAAAAACGCTTTGGCCCGGCGGTAACAGCCGCACTTTCGGAGGGAAATATTGTCCTCAGCGGTCGACTGCCCACTTGGGAGAAAGTGATAGAGGCCTGTTCTCTGGCAGCCGAAAAATACAGTACCACCCATGTGGTCAATGAGATCCGCTGCGATGAGGCAGGGGAGCAGTCCATCCGCATCCCCACTCTGCGGGATACCGCACTGGAAGGCAGAAAGCCGGATGTCCTTATTATCGGCGGGGGCATTTCTGGGGCCTCCATCGCCCGGGAGCTTTCAAAATGGCAGCTGGATATCCTGCTGGTGGAAAAGGAAGCCGATCTGGCATTGCAGGCTTCCGGCCGCAATGACGGCGAGGTCCACCCCGGCATCGATCTTTCCCGCGGCTCTCTCAAGCATCACTATGTCCGCCGAGGAAATGCCATGTATGATCAGCTCTGCCGGGAGCTCGATGTTCCCTTTAAGCGGGTGGGGCAGTATGTCTGTTTCGAAAAGGCCTGGCTTAAGCCCCTCATCGCCCTCTATTGCCGCGTCCGTAAAAATCGGGATGGCATCGCCGATACCGAGCTCATCTCCGGGGAGGAGCTGCGCCGCCGGGAGCCCAATCTCCGTTTCGCCTTCGCCATCTCCAATCCGTCCTCCGGCTGTGTCTGTCCCTATGGGCTTACCATCGCCTATGCCGAAAACGCCGTGCAGAACGGTGCCGAGGTCTCGCTGAATACCGCCGTGCTGGGCATGGAGGTACAGGATGGAAAAATACATAGCGTCACCACCAACCGCGGCACCGTTTATCCCGCGTTGGTCATCAATGCCGCCGGCGTCTTCGCGGAGGAGATCGCCGCCATGGCGGGGGACCGCTTCTTCTCCATTCATCCCCGCCGTGGCACCAATTCCATCCTGGATAAAAAGGCCGGGGCCTATATGCACACCATCGCCTCCGTCATGGATATTGCCCGGAACACTCACCACTCCAAAGGCGGCGGCATTCTGCATACCGTCCACGATAACCTGCTGGTCGGCCCGGATGCCGTGGAAACATGGGAAAAAGAGAACACCGAAACCCACCGGGAAAGCATCGACCATGTGTTCCAAAAGCAGCAGCGCACCATGCACACCCTTTCCCAAGGGGATATCATTACCTACTTTACCGGGGTGCGCGCCCCCACCTTCGAAGAGGACTTCATCATCGAAATGGGCCGCAAAACCGGCAACATTCTGCACTGTGCCGGTATCCAGTCCCCAGGGCTTACCACTGCCCCGGCCGTCGCGCTGGATATCGAAAAAATGGCGGTCGATTATCTTTCCACGCTTAAACCGGTGGAAAAGAACGAAAACTACGATCCCATCCGTCACGGCCCGCCCATCCTGCGGGAAATGAGCGATGAGCGGCGGGCCACCCTCATCCGGCAGAACCCCGATTACGGCATCATCATCTGCCGCTGCGAGGAGGTAAGCAAGGGAGAAATTCTGGATGCCCTGCGTTCGCCCATCCCGGTTCCCACGGTGGATGGCATCAAAAAGAGGGTGCGGCCCGGCATGGGCCGCTGCCAGGGCGGGTTCTGTTCGCCGCTGGTCACTCAGATCATCGCCGAATACCTGGACTGCCCATTGGAGGAGGTCAGAAAATCCTCTGAGCAAGCGGTCATCACCTATGGCAAAACCAAATGACGAAGGAGGGAGAAAGCATGCTTACCGTTGATGTTCTGGTCATCGGCGGGGGACCGGCCGGGCTGGCCGCGGCCATTGCTGCCCACCAAAACGGCGCTCAGGTCCTCCTCATCGAGCGGGAAGCCCGCCTGGGCGGTATCCTAAAACAGTGCATCCACGATGGCTTTGGCCTGGTGCGGTATGGGGAAAAGCTCTCCGGCCCGGAATACGCCGGCCGCTTTACCGATGAATTTCATGCCCTGGGGCTGCAAGCGAGGACCCTCACCTTCGTCACCCGCATCCAAAAGACCGTTGAGGGTTTTGCCGTCACCCTGGTAAACCGGGATGGCGTGGAAACGGTGGCCGCCAAAGCGCTGGTGCTGGCCACCGGCTGCCGGGAGAGGACTGCCAAGCAGGTCTCCATCCATGGCACCCGCCCGGCCGGGGTCTTTACTGCCGGGTGTGCCCAGCATTTTACCAACCTGCTGGGTCAGCTGCCCACCCGGAAGTGTGTCATCCTCGGCAGCGGGGATATCGGTCTTATCATGGCCCGCCGCCTTACGCTGGAGGGCGCCCAGGTGCTTGGCGTCTATGAGGCCAAACCCACCCCCTCCGGGCTCACCCGCAATATCCACCAGTGCCTGCATGATTACAATATCCCGCTTTATCTCTCCCATACCGTCACCCGCGTTTTTGGGCAGGATCGACTGACTGCGGTGGAAATTTCCCAGGTGGATGAGTGCATGGTTCCCATCCCCGGCACCGAACAGATCGTGGAATGCGATGCCCTCATCCTTTCGGTCGGGCTCATCCCGGAGAACGAGCTGGCCGAGGGCCTTGGCGCGGCCATCGATCCCAAAACCAAAGGCCCCATCTGCGATGCCGGGCTGATGACCTCGGTCCCCGGTGTCTTTTCCTGCGGCAATGCCCTGCATGTCAATGACCTGGTGGACTATGTCTCCGAAAGCGGAGAAGCCGCAGGAAAAAGCGCGGCCCGGTACCGTCCGGGGCAGCAAAGAACCCTCATTCCCATCATGGCGGGGGAGGGGCTGCTGTATGCTGTGCCCCAGCGGCTGGATGTTGCAGCCGACCGTTCCGCCGTGACTGTCTACTTCCGCAGCCGGGAAAACCTGGGCCCCTGCCGCCTTGTCATTACAGCCGATGGCCGGGAAATATACACCCGCCGGTACCCCTTCCTCCGCCCGCCGGAGATGGAACGGCTGGAGCTGGATCTTTCCGCACAGGCGCTGACCGCGGCTTCGCAGATCAAACTGGAAATTGAGGTGATGGAGCATGACTGAGCTGACCTGCATCGTCTGTCCCCGGGGCTGCACCCTGCGCATCGAAGAGCGGGACGGCCGTTTTACCGTCACCGGCAATGCCTGTAAACGGGGGGAACAGTTCGCCACGGCCGAGATGACCTGCCCCACCCGCACCCTCTGCACCACGGTGCGCACCGTTTTTCCGGAGGTCCCGGTCATCAGTGTACGCACCTCGGCCGAAATACCCAAGGATAAAATTTTCGATGTCATGCGGGAAATTAACCGCGCCCGTGTGACCCGCCCGATGAAACGGGGAGAAGCGGTGCTGCCCAATGTGCTGGGCTTGGGGGTGGATATCATCATCACCTCCGGCCTGCTGGAAGAGAAAACCGAAAAGGAGAATGACCATGAGCAATAAACCGTACAAAGGCTTCGAGCCCAAGTGGCTGCTGACTCCCGCCCCGGCGGGCAGCTATCGTTCCATCTTCCGCTGGGGCGATCCCGCGTTTTTCAAGTACCCCAAGGAATCCCTCTACAAGATGATGAAGGAAGCCTTCCATATGACCGATGACGACTTCAGGGACTACACCGATGATATCGGCTTTGATCAGGTCTCTCTCCCGGATCACCCCCCTCGCATCGCCCCGGAGCACCTGGAGGCGCTGAAAAAGATCGTCGGGGAAGAATTTGTCACCACCGGGGATTACGAAAGACTTTCGGTGGCCTACGGCTGCACCGGCTACGATCTTCTGCGTCTGCGGCACAAACAGATCGACAGCCTGCCGGATGTGGTGGTCTACCCCGATACCACCGAGCAGGTAGAAGAGCTTGTCCGTTACGCGGCAGAGCATAAGCTCCCGCTGTATGTCTATGGCGGCGGCAGCTCCGTTACCCGCGGCGTGGAGCCCATCAAGGGCGGCATCTCGCTGGATATGCGAAAGCGCTTCAATAAGATCCTCAGCTTCAATGAGGTGGACCAGACCATCACCGTGCAGGCGGGGCTTTCCGGCCCCGCGCTGGAGGAAGCCCTGCAGGATGCCCCCAATCGCTTTGGCGCCAAGCGGCAGTATACCTGCGGCCATTTCCCCCAGTCCTTCGAGTACAGCAGCGTGGGCGGCTGGGTGGTCACCCGCGGCGCGGGCCAGAACAGCACCTACTATGGCACCATCGCCGATATCGTCCTTTCGCAGAAGTACGCCACCCCCATCGGCCGCATCGTCACTCCCCATTATCCCAGGGAGGCCACCGGCCCCGATCTCAACCAGATCATGATGGGCTCGGAGGGGACCTTCGGCGTCCTTACCGAAGTGACCCTCAAGGTATTCCGCTGGCAGCCGGAAAACCGAAAGCGCTTCTCCTACATGTTCCGGGATTGGGAGACCGCCATGGCGGCCGCCCGGGAGATGATGCAGTGCGAATGCGGCTATTCCTCGGTGTTTCGCCTTTCCGACCCCGAAGAGACCCACCTGATGCTCAAGCTCTACAATGTGGATGAAACACCGCTGGCGCCGCTGCTGGATAAGCTGGGCTACAAGGATATGGAGCGCTGTATGTTCCTGGGCTTTACCGATGGCGAAAAGGGCTTTTCCAAAAATGTGGCGAAGAATATCCACCGCATTGCCCGCCGCTTTGGTGCCATGCCCATGACCGGCTATGTGACCAAGAGTTGGGAAAAAGGCCGCTTCAATGACCCTTACCTCCGCGATACCCTCATGGATTTCAGCGTCATCACCGATACGCTGGAGTGCAGCGTCAACTGGTCCAATATGGCGCAGGTGCACCGCGATGTGCGCGCGGTCTGCCATGCGCTGCCCAATACCATCGTCACCACGCACATGAGCCACTGCTACCCGCAGGGCGCCAACCTGTACTTCATCTTCATCACCCGGATGAACGATGCCGCTGAATTTAAGCGCTACCACACCACCATTCTGGATGCCATCCAGAAATCCGGCGCGGCCATCAGCCATCATCACGGCATCGGCAAGATGTTTGCCCCCTGGCTGGAGGGCTATATCGGCGAGAAGGAGTATGGGGTGTTCCGGGTGCTCAAGGATTACTTTGACCCCGATTACACCATGAACCCCGGCGGTACCATCGGCCTGGACCTGAAGCCCGAAGAAAAGAAGTACCTAAACGAGCGGAAAGACTACCGCTGAGTTTGATATTCCCCGTTGGCCCGGAGAACCTCGGTTTTCCGGGCTTTTTGGCGTCCTTTTCCAGGGCGGCGAGAGGAATCGTCGGATGCGGCGTCGCTGCCCTTGACAGGCATCAGCCCGTCTGCGCCGGGCATAAGCCTGCCTGCGGGCGCTCCTGGCCTCCGGCCGATCCCTCTCGCCGCCCCTGTTTTTTGATATTTTATCAAAGAAAAATCAAATTTGCTGTTGACAATAACATATGAGCGTGCTATCATATGAACAAGAAAACATATGAATGGAGGTCGAAATGATGCCAAAGCATGACCATACCGCCATCCTGCAAACGGTGCGGCAGGAGCTGCCCCCGGAGGAGCTGATCTGTGACCTTTCGGATCTCTTCAAGGTGTTCGGCGATACCACCCGCATGCGGATTCTGTATTCGCTGTTTGAATCGGAGCTGTGTGTCTGCGCCATCGCGGAGCTGCTGGGCATGACCCAATCCGCCATCTCGCACCAGCTTAAGGTGCTGCGGGAAAATAAGCTGGTCGCCTCCCGCCGGGAGGGCAAGACCATCTACTATTTCCTGGCGGATGACCATGTCCGTACCATCATCGGGCAGGGCTTTGAGCACCTGACCGAGCATGACCACCATTCCCATCCCACCAATCATTCATCCAAGGAGGAAAACTGACATGAAAAAGATGTATATGCTGGAAGACCTGGATTGCGCCAACTGCGCCGCCAAGATGGAGGAAGCCATTTCCAAAATTGATGGCGTGACCTATGCCCGTGTCAGCTACCTGGCCCAGAAGCTCACCCTGGAGGCCGATGACGCCCGCTACGATGACATCCTGGCCGAAGTGGTAAAGACCTGCAAGCGCGTGGAACCCGATTGCCGCATCCTGCTCAAGTAATATTTTCCGCCATCACCGGGGAAAGGGGATTACCGAAATGACAAGAAAACAGAAAAAGCATCTGGCCCGCATTATCGCCGCGGCGGTACTGCTGGCACTGGTGTGGTTCGTTCTCCCGCTGGAGGGCATCTGGCAGCTTTTGGCCTACTGTGTGCCGTATTTCATTGTCGGCTGGGATGTCCTGTGGGGTGCTATCCACAAGATCCTGCACGGTGACCTGATGGACGAGGAATTCCTCATGTCGGTCGCCACCATCGGCGCCTTTGTACTGGGCGATTACCGGGAAGCCGTCGCCGTTATGCTGTTCTATCAGATCGGTGAATGGTTCCAGGGCGTTGCCGTGGGCAAGACCCGCCGCAACATCACCCAGCTTATGGATCTCCGCCCCGATTACGCCAATGTGGTGCGGAATGGACAGGAAGAAAAGGTGGACCCCGATGAAGTGGAAGTAGGGGAGACCATCATCGTCCGCCCCGGCGAAAAGATCCCGCTGGATGGCGTGATCCTGGAGGGCTCCACCGCTGTGGATACCGCCGCCCTGACCGGCGAAAGCCTGCCGCAGGATAAGGCGGAGGGCGATCCGGTGGTCAGCGGTACGGTAAATCTCACCGGTGTCATTACGGTTCAGACCCAAAGCGCCTACGGCGAATCCACCGCCGCCAAGATCCTGGAGCTGGTGGAAAACGCCGCCGACCAAAAGGCCAGGGTGGAAAGTTTCATCACCCGCTTTGCCCATTGGTATACCCCCTGCGTCGTGATCGGCGCCGCCCTGCTGGCGGTTATTCCGCCCCTGTTCTTCTCCCAGCCCTGGGGCACCTGGGTGGAGCGTGCCCTGGTATTCCTGGTCGTTTCCTGCCCCTGCGCGCTGGTTGTCAGCGTACCGCTCACCTTCTTCGGCGGTATCGGTGGGGCTTCCCGCTGCGGCATCCTGGTAAAGGGCGCCGGCTATATGGAAACGCTGGCTAAGGCCAAAACCGTCGTATTCGATAAGACCGGCACCCTGACAAAGGGCAGCTTTACCGTCACCCATATCGTCCCCGCCGCCGGAACCGAGGACGACCTGCTGGCGACCGCCGCCGCTGCCGAGAGCTTCTCTCATCATCCCATTGCCCAGTCGGTGGTGGCCGCCTACGGCAAGCCCATCGAAAAAGAGATCGAGGACGCCAAGGACCACACCGGCCGCGGCATCGAAGTCGTCATTGACGGCCGTCATATCTACGCCGGCAATGAGCGCCTAATGAAGGAAATCGGCGTTCCCTGCCGGGAGGTCGCCGAGGTCGGCACCGTCATCCATATGGCGGCCGATAATGATTATCTCGGCTATCTGGTCATCGCCGATACCCCCAAGCCCGATTCCGCCGAGGCCATTCGGACCCTCAAGGCCGAGGGCGTGGAAAAGACCGTGATGCTGACCGGCGATAAGACCGCCGTAGCCCAGGCTGTGGCCGGGGAGCTTGGTCTGGATGAATACCGGGCCGAGCTGCTGCCCGCCGATAAGGTGACCGCGGTGGAGGAGCTGCTGCAAACTGGTTCTCCTCTGGTGTTCGTCGGCGATGGCATCAATGATGCTCCTGTTTTGGCCCGCGCCGATGTCGGTGTCGCCATGGGCGCCCTGGGCAGCGATGCCGCCATTGAGGCCGCTGATATCGTCCTGATGGACGATGCGCCCAGCAAGCTGGCGCTGGCCGTTCGGCTTTCCCGCCGCACCATGAAGATCGTCTGGCAGAATGTTATCTTCGCCCTGGCGGTCAAGGCGCTGGTACTGGTGCTGGGCGCCACCGGCGATGCCAACATGGGGATCGCTGTCTTTGCCGATGTGGGCGTGCTGGTGCTGGCCATCCTCAATGCCATGCGGGCCTTGTTGGTCCCCAAGCACTGATATTATCCATGTTTTTCTTCCGGCGGTCTGCCCTCCCTTGTGGGTCAGGCCGCCCCTTCTTGCGCTTTTACCCTATTTGCGGTAGAATCCTATCATCCAAAGCCCCAAAAGGAGGCCGCCCATGCGAGAGATCACCGAAGCCCTGTTTGCCCTGCGGGATGAAAAATACCGTGCCTTCCATGCCGCCCTCATGCCGGGGGTGGCGTGGGAGCGCGTCATCGGGGTGCGGATGCCAGCCCTGCGCCGCTATGCCGCCGCCCTGGCCAAAACGCCGCAGGCCGCACTCTTCCTGCGGGAGCTGCCCCACACCTACTACGAGGAAAATAATCTCCATGCCCTGCTGCTGATGCGGGAAAAGAGCTTTGAGGCCCTGATGCCGTGGCTGGAGCGCTTTCTGCCGCGGATCGATAACTGGGCCACCTGCGACCTGTTAAAGCCCGTCTGCTTTGCCAAAAACCGCGAAAAGCTGCTGCCCTGCGTCACCCGCTGGCTGGGGGATGCCCACCCCTACACCGTCCGCTTCGCCATCGAGATGCTGATGACCCACTACCTGCGGGAGGATTTTTCCCCGGAGTACCCGGCCTGGGTGGCCGCGGTGGAAAGCGATCACTACTACATCCGCATGATGCAGGCGTGGTATTTCGCCACGGCGCTCGCCTTCCGGTATGAGGAGATCCTGCCCTACCTCACCGAAGACCGCCTTTCCCCCTGGGTACGGCAAAAAACCATCCAAAAGGCAGTGGAGAGCTTCCGCGTCCCCCCGGAGCACAAGGCTGAGCTCAAGGCTCTGCGCCGCTGAACAGCCCCTCATCTCACCCCGGAACCGCCCGTTCCGGGGCTTTTTTTACAGTTTGTTCATCCCCTGCGTTTGCCTTTTTTGCCGCAGTATGGTAAAATATCCGCACAAAACCATTTTTGGGAGTGACTTATGCTAAAACGATGGACGGCGCTGCTGCTGGCGGTCATGCTGATATTTTTGACTGCCTGCAGCGCGCAAAAAGAATACAAACTGTCCGCGGTATTTGCCGCCGCGGAGGAAGACCGCCCTCAGTGGCTGGCCGATCCCGATAACGCCGCCCTGTGGGAGCAGCTGGGCCTTTCCGGCTCGGTCGTCTCGGATGGCGACCCCGCCGCTTTGACCATCGGCGCGCAGAACTGGGTGCTGCAGCCCGCCACGGTGGAGGGCAGATCCGTGACTCTGTGCTACTGCGTTGATGAGCAAAACCGGCCCCTTCTGGATCTGCGGGCCTCCTTCGGTATCAATGTGCTGCCGGTGGAGGAATGGACCGCCTGTGAGGATCTTTTCATCGTGCGCGTGTGGGCGCGGCAGGGCGGGGATCTGCCGGAAAATTATCTTTCCGGGGAGGATGAGGGCCTGAACCGCTATGCCGTTCTTCTCACCGATCCCATCACCGGCGAAAGCGCCAGTGCTGTTGCCTCCGATGCCGAATTACAGGCTCTCCTGGCCGATGGCGAGCCCCATGCCCTGTGCCTGCGGCTGCGGGCCATGCAGCAGGGGGAGCCGTCCCTCCGGGTCGTCACAGTGCTGTGCCAGGGCTGGCTGGAAAAGGAATCGGTGCTGCGGGTACAGTCGGAGCAGCTCCTGTGGGCCGCCCGCCACGGGGAAAATGACACCCTGCGTCTGCTGCTCAATGAGGGCAATGTTTCGGTGACCGACCGCAATGGCGACGGCCTGCTGTGGGCCGCGCTGCAAAGCGGCAATGCCGAAACGGTGGAGCTGGTGGTCAAAGCCGGTGCCACCGGGGAAAACCACAATCTCTACTGGGCGGAGCCCGCCGCCTTGACCATAGCGGAGCGCCAGGATTGGCAGCAGCTGCTTTCCACTCTGGAGGAGCAGCACACCGATACCGGCTGCACGGCGCCTTCCATTGCCTACTACTGCACCGCCATGGGGAATGCCGAACGGCTGTCGCTTTACCTGGCCCATTTCCCGCTCTCGGCGGAGGAGGACGCCCTTCCCGAAGGGGACAGCACCACTGTGGCCCTGCGCTACGGGGTGGAAAGCGCCCAAACCGGCAATTTGCTGGACCTGGCTGTGGCCAATGATGATACCGAAACCGCCGCTGTACTGCTGCAAAATGGGGTCACGGCCTCGCCGCTGCTGCTCAAAAAGCTGCAGGCCTCGCCCACTACCCTTTCCGATGAGATGCTGGCGCTGCTGGGCAGCTACCGGTACTTTGGCGTGCTGGATGAGGTGCTGGCCGATTACCGCGCGTTCAAGGAGAGCTACGAGGCCGTGGCGGGGGAAAGCTGCCGCCGCTTCGAGCGGGATTACGCAGCCTACTGTGAGGCCATGGAAAAGGGCGATAGCTTCGCCGCCGCCGGCATTATGGATAGCGGCCTGCTGGATGAGATCGTGGGTCAGCTGCAGGCAGTGCAGAATGTGGCAAAGCCAGAGACCGAGGCCATCAACGCCCTGTGGGACCTGATGTACGAGTACGCCGATATGATGGATACCGCCGGCTACTACTACAAGCGCATCTCCCTCAGCACCTATGTGGTCACACGCCGCTACTATCGGGCCCTGTTTGAAAACCGCCTGGGCCGGGCCCACGCCCTTTACGAGGAATTCAAGCACCAGACCGCCGTTTACGATGGCCTTTTGCAGAACTGGGCCGAATAAATCTAACCGAAAGAAGGCTTTTCCGCATGATCTATTACCTCACCGGCACCGGCAACAGCCGCTGGGCCGCGCAGCTGCTGGCAGATCATCTGCACGATACCGCCGAGGATGCCGCCCCCGCCCTCAAAAGCGGCCTGGCGCCTTCCCTCCATTCCGAAAAACCGTGGGTCTTTGTCTGTCCCACCTACGGCTGGCAGATCCCCCATGTCTTTGCCGATCTGCTGTGCCGCACCGGCTTTGATGGCAGCAGAAAAGCCTATTTCGTCCTCACCTGCGGGGATGATATCGGTGCGGCCGGGCCCCGCCTGCGCAAGCTCTGCGGGGAGCTGGGCCTGGAATACCGCGGCGTGTGGCCGCTGGTGATGCCGGAAAACTATGTGGCCATGTTCCCGGTGCCAGGAGAGGAAGAGGCGAAGAAGATCATTGATGCCGCGCGGGAGCCCCTTCTGGAAGCCGCCGCCCTCATCGCAGGGGATCAGCCCTTCCCGGGGGGAAAGCTGACCCTGGCCGACCGCCTAAAAAGCGGCGTTGTCAACCGTTTCTTCTATCGCTTTTGCATCAAAAGCAGCCCCTTTTACACCACTCCGGCCTGCAATGGCTGTGGCCGCTGCGCCAAAATGTGCTTCACCAACTGCATCGTGATGCGGGAGGGCAAACCCCACTGGGAGGGGCATTGTACCCACTGCATGGCCTGTATCTGCGGCTGCCCGCAGCACGCCATTGAGTACGGCAAAAAGAGCCAGGGCAAGCCCCGCTACCGCTGCGAGGAGTACACCGGGTGAGCTTTGGCGGAAAAATGCCGCTTTTTTGCGATGAAACCGCCCTTTTTGTGCAAAATAGTGCTTGCAAAGCCTTGCAATTTGTGATACAGTATTATTTGGAATATGGTAGTAGAAAGAAAGAGTGGGGCGACCCGCTCTTTCCTTTATGTTAGGAGGCAAAGCGATGGCCAAAAAGAATACCGCCGCCATAGCGGAGGAGCTGGCAGCTCCCATTCTGGAAGAAATGGGCCTGCAGCTGTGGGATGTCGTCTACGAGAAGGAGGGCAGCGGCTGGTACCTGCGGTACTATGTCGATAAAGAGGGCGGCATCGATATCAATAGCTGCGAGGCCTTTTCCCGGGCAATCAGCGATGTGCTGGATGAAGCCGACCCCATCGATGGCAGCTACACGCTGGAGGTTTCCTCCCCCGGCATCGAGCGCGCCCTCACCCGCGATTGGCACTTTGAGGCCCTGATGGGCCAGCAGCTGCTGGTGCGGCTCATCCGCCCGGTGGAGGGCGTGCGGGATTTCATCGGCACCCTTACCGATTACCGCGATGGCACCCTGACCCTGCTGCTGGATGAAAAAACCGAAATGAATGTGGAACGCGGCGAAACCGCGTTTATCCGTCTGTATAATGATTTTAGTGGAGGAGTAAGCAAATGAGCGCTGCAAGAGCCAAGAAGAAACCCCAGGAGGAATTTAACCTCTTTGATGCCCTGAAGATGCTGGAGAAGGAAAAAGGCATCCCGGTGGATTATATGATCGAAAAGATCCAGACCGCCATCGCCCAGGCCATCAAGAAGGACCCCTTTAACAGCGAAAACAGCATCGTGGAGATCGATCCCGAGACCGGCCGCTTCTATGTGGCGCTGCGCAAGGATGTCGTGGAGGAGGTCGAGGACCCAACCACCCAGATCAGCGTGGAGGATGCTGCCAAGTACCAGAGCGGCATCACCGCCGGAAGTGTGCTGGAAGTCGCCCTTGATCCTAAAAAGTTCGGACGCATCGCGGCCCAGGCGGCCAAATCCTCCATCCATCAGGGCATCCGGGAGGCCGAAAAGGGCCTGCTGCTCAAGGAGTATGAGAGCCGCCAGCACGATATCGTTTCCGCCAAGGTGCTGCGGGTGGATCCCGTCCGCGGCAATGTCACCCTGGAGATCGGCAACAGCGAAGCTGTGCTGCCCAAGACCGAGCAGATCCCCGATGAAACCTTTACCGAGGGCCAGCGCATCAAGGTATATGTGGTGGATGTGCAGAACACCGAAAAGGGCCCCCGCCTTATGATCTCCCGCACCCACCCCGGCCTGGTCAAGCGTCTCTTCGAGATGAATGTCCCCGAAATCTACGATGGCACCGTCGAGATCCGTTCCATCGCCCGCGAGGCGGGCTCCCGCAGCAAGCTGGCCGTTTCCAGCCGGGATGAGAATGTGGATGCCATCGGCGCCTGCATCGGCCCCAAGGGCGCCCGTGTCAATACCATCGTGGAGGAGCTGGGCGGCGAAAAGATCGATGTCGTCAATTACAGCGATGACCCCGCCGCCTACATTTCCGCGGCGCTTTCTCCCGCCACCGTTTTGGGCGTGGAGATCCTGGATGCCGATACCCACAGCTGCCGCGTCACCGTGCCGGATCACCAGCTTTCGCTCGCCATCGGCAATAAGGGCCAGAACGCCCGCCTGGCGGCCCGCCTGACCGGCTGGAAGATCGATATCCGTCCCGAAAGCGGCTTCTACGGCGAGGAGGAACCCGCCAAGGAAGAGTAATCATAAAGAAAGGAGGCACCCACAGTGCAGCAAAAGAAGATCCCCGTAAGAATGTGCGCCGGCTGCGGCGAGCGTTTCCCCAAAAAAGAGCTGGTACGCATTGTCCATACCCCGCAGGGCGAGGTCCATGTAGACCTCACCGGGCGGATGGCCGGCCGCGGTGCTTATCTCTGCCGCAAGGTCGAGTGCCTCCGCAAGGCACAGAAGGCCAAACGGCTGGAGCGTGCCTTCCAATGCCCCGTACCCGATGAGGTGATGGCAAAACTGGAAGAGGAGCTGAACGCCGCCGATGAATGATGTGACCCAAAGAAAGGTGCTGGGATTCATCTCCCTGTGCCGCCGGGCCGGCCGGCTCACCACCGGCATGGATGCCGCCGTGGAAAAAGCGGAAAAAGGGGAAGCCCATCTTCTCCTGCTGGCGCGGGATCTTTCCCCCCGCAGCGCCGCGCGGCTCCGGCAAAAGCTGCCGGATATCCCGGTAATTTCTCTTCCCTGTACGATGCAGACCCTCAGCCGCTATACCGGCAAAAATACCGGCATTCTGGCGGTCTGCGATGAAAACTTCGCCGGTGGTATCCGGGCAATGATGAGTGATGATGAGGAGGACTTGGATAGATGATCGAAAAAGTTAAACTGAACGAGGTCGCCAAAGACCTGAATATAAGCGGCAAGGACCTGACCGCGCTGCTGCAGCAGCGCTTCGGCGGCGAGGCCAAAAAGCCGCAGACGGTGCTCTCCGGCGAGGAGCTCAATTTTGTGATGGAGCACTACACCCAGCAGCACGCCGTCAAGGACTTCGGCGAGTACTTTAAGCTGGGCGAAAAGAAGCCCGCCCCCGCCGCGGCCCCCAAACCCGCAGAAAAGCCCGCCGAAAAGCCTGTGGAAAAGGCAGCGCCCGCGCCCGCCCCGGCTCCCCGGCCCGCCGCCCCGGCTCCCCGGCCCGCCGCTCCGGCTCCCCGGCCCGCCGCTCCGGCTCCCCGGCCCCAGCAGCCGGCTGCCAATGGCCAGGGTCAAAACCGTCCCCAGCAGGGGAATAACCGTCCCCAGCAGGGGAATAACCGCCCCCAGCAGGGGAATAACCGTCCCCAGCAGGGGAATAACCGCCCCCAGCAGGGGAATAACCGCCCGCAGGGCGACCGCCGCTTTGAGAACAACCGCGATAACAACCGGCCCCAGGGCAACGGCCTGCGGCCCAATCTGAACCAGAAGCCCGCTGCTCCCGCCCCGGCCTCCAAGCCTGCGGCGCCCCAGCAGCCCGCCGCCCCCCGCAAGCCCATCGAGATCCGCCAGCAGGCCCCCAAGCAGAAGGGCCCAAAGGGCGAGAATACCTTTACCGCCAATACCGTGACCCGCACCACCGTGGATATGCGCACCAGCGAGGTCAACCTCGATAAGTACAATGAGCGGTACGAACAGATCGCCCCGGCCGGCAACATGAAGGATAACTTCGCCAAAAAGCAGAAGCTCAATCAGAAATCCGCCCGCCGCGGCAAGCCCGTCCTCAGCCGCAAGGAGCGCGAGGAGGAAAAGATGCGCCGCCTGGAGCTGGAGCGTCAGCGCCGCCAGCGGCTGGAGGTGGCCCTGCCCGAGGAAATGACCGTCGGCGAGCTGGCCCTCACCCTCAAGGTACAGGCCAGCGAGATCGTCAAGAAGCTGATGGGACTGGGCGTTATGGCCTCCATCAGCGATGTCATCGACTTTGATACCGCCTCCCTCGTCGCCATGGAGATCGGCGCCAAGGTCACCAAGCAGGTCGTTGTCACCATTGAGGACCGCCTGTTCGAGGTAGAGGATAAGGAAGAAGCCCAGGAGCCCCGGCCCCCCATCGTGGTGGTCATGGGCCATGTCGATCACGGCAAGACCTCTATCCTGGATGCCATCCGGAAAACCAGTGTCGTTTCCGGCGAAGCCGGCGGCATCACCCAGCACATTGGTGCTTACCAGGTGCAGGTGGATGGCCGTCCCATCACCTTCCTGGATACCCCCGGCCACGCCGCCTTCACCTCCATGAGAGCCCGCGGCGCCCAGGTCACCGATATCGCCGTGCTGGTCGTCGCCGCCGATGACGGCATTATGCCCCAGACGGTAGAGGCCATCAACCACGCCAAGGAGGCCGGTGTTTCCATCATCGTGGCCATCAATAAGATGGATAAACCCGAAGCCAATCCCGAGCGCATCAAGCAGCAGCTCACCGAATACGAGCTGGTCCCCGAGGAGTGGGGCGGTGATACCATCTGCGTTCCCGTTTCCGCCAAAACCGGCATGGGGCTGGATAACCTCCTGGAGATGATCCTGCTGGTGGCCGATACCATGGAGCTGACCGCCAACCCCAACCGCATGGCCAAGGGCACCGTTATCGAAGCCAAGCTGGATACCGGCCGCGGCCCTGTGGCCACCGTCCTCATCCAGACTGGTACCCTGCATTCCGGCGAAGCCATTATCGCCGGCACCGCCGTGGGCCGTGTGCGTGTCATGACCAACGATAAGGGCCAAAAGGTCGAGGAGGCCGGCCCCTCCTGCCCGGTGGAGATCACCGGTCTGGCCGAAGTCCCCGCCGCGGGCGATATCTTCAATGCCGTTGAGGATGAGAAGCTGGCCCGCGAGCTGGTGGAAAAACGCCGCATGGAGCAGAAAGAGGAGGAATTCAAGCGGTACCAGAAGGTCACCCTGGATAACCTCTTCGAGCACATCAGCGAAGGCGAGGTGCTGGAGCTGCCCGTTATCGTCAAGGGCGATGTTCAGGGCTCGGTGGAAGCCGTCCGCCAGTCCCTTGAAAAGCTCTCCAATAACGAGGTCCGGGTCCGTGTCATCCACGGCGCCGTCGGCGCTGTCAGCGAAAGCGATGTCATGCTGGCCAATGCCTCCCATGCCATCATTGTCGGCTTCAATGTCCGTCCCGACCCCACCGCCAAGGCCAATGCCGAGCGTGACGGTGTCGAGATCCGTCTCTACCGCATCATCTACGATGCCATCGAGGAGATCGAGGCCGCTATGAAGGGTATGCTCAAGCCCAAGACCGAGGAGGTCGATCTGGGCCGGGCGGAGATCCGCAATGTCTACAAGATCACCGGCGTGGGCGCCGTGGCCGGCTGCTATGTGCTGGATGGCAAGATGGTCCGCTCCGCCAATATCCGTGTGGTCCGGGATGGCATCATCATCGCCGATGATAAGATGGCCTCCCTGCGCCGCTTCAAGGACGATGTGAAGGAAGTGGCCCAGGGCTACGAATGCGGCATCACGCTGGAGAAGTTCAGCGACCTGAAGAACGGCGATATCTTTGAAGCCTACGAGATTAGAGAAATCAAACAATAATTTTCTGGTAAAGAAGGCGGCCGGATCATATCCGGCTGCCCCTTGCCGTTTGAAGAGAAAAACCAAAGGAGGGGCACCATGCCGAATTATAAAAACGCCCGCCACGGCGAGGATATCCACCGGGAGCTGACCGCTATTTTCCGGTCGCTCAAGGATCCCCGCATCGACCCCATGCTTTCCATCGTCCGCACCGAGCTTTCCCGTGACGGCTCCAGCTGCAAGGTCTATGTCAGCTCCCTTTCCGGCATCGAGACCGCGAAAGAATCGGTGAAGGGGCTCAAGAGCGCGGCAGGCTATATCCGCCGGGAGGTGGGCAGCCGGCTGGCCATGCGCCACACCCCGGAATTCCAGTTCATCGCCGATGATTCCATCGAATACGGCGTCCACATCAGCCACCTGCTGCGGGAGATCGTCCCGGAGGAGGAAGCGAAAGGGGAGACCGAAGAATGAGGGAAAACCTTTCCGCGGCCCGCGCGGCCGAGCTGCTGATGCAGAAGGACAATATCACCCTGCTGTGCCACCGCCGCCCCGATGGCGATACGGTGGGCAGCGCCTTTGCCCTGTACTATGCCCTAAGGGAGCTGGGCAAGGAGGTGCGGGTGCTGTGCGCCGATGCCCTGCCGAAGCAGTATGGCTATCTGTATGGGGATTACACCCCCAGCCGGGTACTGGACTGGCCGGTGGAATATGTGGTGACCGTGGATGTGGCCACCGCCGGGATGCTGGGAGGCCTGGAGGAAAAGTACGGCCATATGGTGGATCTCTGCATTGACCACCACCCCAGCAACAGCGATTATGCCGCCCAGACCTGCCTGTGGCAGGAGGCCGGGGCCTGTGCCGAGCCGGTCGCCGCCGTCATTAAGGCCATCGGGCTGCCCGTTTCCGGCAAAATAGCCGAGTGCGTCTATACCGGCCTTGTCACCGATACCGGCGGGTTCCGCTTTTCCAATACCGCGGCCGGGACGCTGCGGCTGGCTGCGGAGATCATGGAAAGCGGCGTGGATACCGCCGCCATCAATACCCGTGTTTTTGAAAGCGAAAGCAAGGCCAAAATGCTGGCCGAAGCCAAAATGATGTCCTCGCTGGAATTTTACGCCGGGGACCGGATCGCCGTGATGCCGGTGACGCTGGCCATGCGGGCCCAAACCGGCGTGACCGGCGAGGAGCTGGAGGATGTGGCAGGTATCCCCCGGAAGATAGAGGGCGTGCTGCTGGGCATCACCATCAAGGAGCACGAGGGGGAATGCCATATCTCCCTGCGCAGCAAGGAGCCGGTCAATGCCGATGAGATCGCGGAGATCTTCGGCGGCGGCGGGCACCGTCTGGCCGCTGGAATCACCATAAAGGGAACGGTGGAGGAGGCCGCCCGCCTGCTGGTGGCCGAGGCCGTAAAACATCTGCCAAAGGAGCAAGCATGAAGAAAACATACCATTCCCGCCAGCTGGAGGGGATCCTATGTGTCGATAAACCGCAGGACTGGACCTCCTTTGATGTGGTGGCCAAAATGCGGGGCATTGCCGATTGCCACAAAATAGGCCATGGCGGTACCCTGGACCCGATGGCTACCGGTGTGCTGCCGCTCTTTTTTGGCCGCAGCGCCAAGGCCATGGAGCTGATGCCGGTACAGGATAAGCGCTATACCGCTTCCATCCGCTTTGGGGTGACCACCGATACCCAGGACTGCACCGGCAATATCCTTTCCACCAGCGAAAAGCCGGTGACAAAAAAAGCGCTGGAGGCAGCCCTGGCACCGCTGCTGGGCACCATTGACCAGCTGCCGCCGATGTATTCCGCCGTTTGGGTGGATGGCCAGCGGCTGTATAAGCTGGCCCGGGCCGGAAAAGAGGTGGAACGGCCCACCCGGCAGGTGACCATCCACCGGCTGGACCTGCTGGAATTTGACCCGGAGAACCGGACCTGTGTCATTGATGTGGCCTGTTCCAAGGGGACCTATATCCGGACCCTTTGCCATGATATCGGCGAGGCGCTGGGCTGCGGCGGTATGCTGACCGCCCTGAGAAGGACTGAGACTCTGGGCTTTACCACGGCGGACTGCCATACCCTGGAGGAGTTGAAGCAGGCCAGCGAGGAGGGCCGCTTTGAGGAGCTGCTGATGCCGGTGGACGCGGCTTTCCGGCAGTATAAAAGCATCTTCCTTTCCCCCAAGCAGAGCAAAATGTTCCTCGACGGCATTCGGCTGGATACCAACCGCATCAAAATTCCCGCCGAGGGAGATACGGTGCGGGTTTACGGCGACGGCCGTTTTTTGGCGCTGGCCCACATCGAACGCAGCATAGCAGAATTGCAGATCATCAAGCTGTTTTACACAAAGGAGAATCCCAATTGCTGATCTTCCATGACCTTTCCCGCAAAAGTGAATATCCCACCGTGGCGGCGTTGGGCTTTTTTGACGGCGTGCACCTGGGGCACCGCGCGGTAATAGCCGAGGCGGTAAAACAGGCGCGCGCGCAAAACGGCAAGGGGGCGGTTTTTACCTTTGAGCCGCCGCACCACACCGACCGGGCCGTGAGCAAAAGCGATGTGAAGCTGCTGCAAAGCTCTGAAAGCCGGGACCGGGTGATGGAGGAGCTGGGGGTGGAGCTGGTGCTTTGCCCGCCGTTTGAGAGCTTCTACAACTTTTCTCCGGAGGAATTTGTGCGGGAGATACTGAAAAACTGCCTGAACTGCAGGGGTGTGGTGTGCGGCGAGGATTACCGCTTTGGCAAAAAGGGCGCCGGAAATGTGGCCCTGCTGCGGGAGCTGGCGGAGCCGATGGGCATTGCTGTGACGGCGCTGGAGCCGGTGACCTGGAAAGGGGAGACGGTGAGCTCCAGCCGGATACGGCGCTGCCTGCTGGAGGGAGATACCGAGCTGGCGGGAGAGCTGCTGGGGACGCCCTATGCCGTCTGTGGAAAAGCGGTGCGGCGGGGAGAGGAGCTCTGCCTGCGGCTGCCGCCGGAAATGGCGCTGCCGGCGGAGGGCTGCTACCATGGATTGGACAAGACCCATGGCGGCCGGCCGGTGCTGCTGACCGTCCGGGAGGGGGCCATTGCCTGGCGGGGAGAGGCCGCTGAGCAAGAGCCGGTGGAGCTGGCCTTTCTGGGGCGGGGATAAAAAGTCCTCCCACTAATACGGCAAAATCGCATGTTTTTTGCAGTCCAAAGGTTAATATTTCACTTTTTTTAATAGAAAGTTTACATTATGGGGAAATATTGGACGAAAGTTGCATAAATAATGGATTTAACAGGGCGATAGTTACAGGGAATATAAGTTTATTTTGGGGATAGTTTGTAGTCGCCTGGCGGCGGCGCGGAGTCTTTTGCAAAGGCGTAACCTGTATGCCTGCCCGGCGGGAGGATAGTTTGTAATCGCCTAGCGGCGTCGCGAAGTCACCGAAGGGTGACAATCAGTACCGCTCGCCGCGGAGGCCTTCCTTTTGTTCCTGCAAAAGGAAGCAAAACAGGGTCAAGGGGGACGGATTCCCCCTTGACGAACCCCTTTCTGTCGCTTGCAGTGCTGGATACGGACGATGCAAAGCATCGTCCGTACTGCGCACAGATACGCTCCCAAGGTAGCCGCGGGCGCATCTGCCCCATCCGCCTTGCGGTGCCCGAAAAAATCTTCGCGCTGCTCGCTTGCTCGATTTTTTCGACCGCTACGGGTGCTCCGCCTCGCTGCATTCGCCACTGGCGGCGCTCGGCTCCGCACCCCCTACCCCTCCCCCGTGGCGGGGGAGGGGCCGTCTGGGCAAATAGCTGCTTGTTCAACCCATAGGCTCGACAGCGTGACTTCCTGCAATCGGTTTGCAGGAACCAAATTAAAATGCGCCTGCGGCTCCTTATCAGCGTCGTCTAATCCCGCTCCGGGAATGCGCAGCGTTTCCGGGCGGGAGGGCTCCGACGCGTAGGGGGTCTCGGGGTCCCCCCCGAGTGACTTTTGGTTACTTTTCTTCATAGAAAAGTAGGGCCCCGCCGGCGAGGCGTACAGGCTGTCACCCTGCGGTGACTCCGCGACGCCGAAGGCGAGATGAAATTTGGGATGAAGGGGGTCGCGGGGGCTGGGGCGCGGGACGGCGATTGGCCGAGGAAGGCTCCGCCGCCGGCAGGCGGAAAAACCGCTTGAAACAAGGAAAATCTGCGCAAAATAGTTTGACAAGCTGTGGGCGGTATGATACAATATCAAATGCCGCATGCGACGGGCTTTTATAAGTGTATCCCGAAAGGGGTGCCGCCTTGTTTTTTCGCAGCGAGATTAACGAAAGAGGCTACACAATATGTACGCAATCTTTGAAACCGGTGGCAAACAGTACACCGCAAAGGTCGGCGATGTTCTTTACATCGAGAAGCTGAACGCTGAAGTCGACCAGACCGTGACCTTCGAGAAGGTTCTTGCAGTTGGTGATGACACCATGACCTTTGGCACCCCCTATGTAGAGGGCATGACCGTAAGCGGCAAGGTGCTGAAGAATGGCAAGGCCAAGAAGATCGTGGTAATGACCTATCGTCCCAAGAAGGACAGCAAGCGCAAGATGGGTCATCGCCAGCCCTATACCAAGGTGGAGATCACCGCGGTAGGCACCGCTACTGAGGAGAAGCCCGCGAAGAAGGCTGCTGCCCCTAAGGCGGAAGGCGAGAAGAAGCCCGCTGCCAAGAAGGCTGCTGCTCCCAAGGCGGAGGGTGAAAAGAAGCCCGCTGCTAAGAAGGCTGCTGCCCCCAAGGCCGAAGGCGAAAAGAAGACCACTGCCAAGAAGGCTGCTGCTCCCAAGGCGGAGGGCGAGAAAAAGCCCGCTACCCGTAAGACTGCTGCCAAGAAAACTGAGGAGAAAGGTGAGGTGTAATTTATGGCTCATAAAAAAGGTATGGGTTCTACCAAGAACGGCCGTGATTCTGAGTCCAAGCGTCTGGGCGTAAAGCGTGCTGACGGTCAGGCAGTTCTGGCTGGCAACATCCTGGTCCGCCAGAGAGGCACTCACATTCATCCCGGTGAGAATGTAGGGATCGGCAGCGACGATACCCTGTTTGCTCTGGTTGACGGCCGCGTCAAGTTTGAGCGTATGGGTAAAGAGCGCAAGAAGGTTTCCGTTTACCCTGCAGAATAATTTGGCCAAAGACAAAGTCCCGGAGTGTAAACCCCGGGATTTGTTCTTGCAACGGATAACCGGCGGCCGGCGGGGGAAACTGCCGGTAGGACGGTTTTTATGATAGAAGCGAGGAACAAGATGTTTGTAGATAAAGCGAAAATTTCCATCAAGGCGGGGGACGGCGGCAACGGCGCGGTTTCCTTCCACCGGGAAAAGTTTGTGGCGGCGGGCGGCCCCGATGGCGGCGACGGCGGACGCGGGGGAGATGTGATCTTTCAGGCGGATACCAATATGAGCAGTCTGATCGGGTTCCGGTATAAGAAAAAATATGCCGCCGAAAACGGACAGAACGGCAGCGGCGCGCGGTGCAGCGGTAAAACCGGTGAGAGCCTGGTCATCAAGGTGCCGAAGGGTACCGTGGTGCGGGAGGCCGAGACCGGCCGGGTGCTGGCCGATCTTTCCGGAGATGAACCAGTGGTGGTAGCCCGCGGCGGCAAGGGCGGCTGGGGCAATCAGCACTTTGCCACGGCGACCAGACAGATCCCGCGCTTTGCGCGGCCCGGCTACCCCGGTGAGCGCTACGATGTGGAATTGGAACTGAAGCTGCTGGCCGATGTGGGGCTGTGCGGCTTCCCTAATGTGGGCAAATCCACCCTGATCTCGGTGGTGAGCGCCGCCAAGCCGGAAATAGCGAATTACCACTTTACCACCCTGACCCCCGTGCTGGGTGTGGTGCGGGTGGACGGCGAGACCAGCTTTGTGATGGCGGATATCCCCGGACTCATCGAGGGCGCCAGCGAGGGGCTGGGACTGGGACATGAGTTCCTGCGGCATGTGGACCGCTGCCGGCTGATTGTGCATGTGGTGGATGTGAGCGGGATAGAGGGACGCGATCCCATCGAGGACTTTAAGACCATCAATACCGAGCTGCGGCGCTTTAACCCCGAGCTGGCGGAGCGCCCCATGCTGGTGGCCGGCAACAAGTGCGATATGGCCACTGAGGAGCAGATAGCGGCCTTCCGCGAGTATGTGGAGGGGGAGGGCTATCGCTTTTTCCCCATCAGCGCGGCGACAAGACAGGGCACCGAGGAGCTGGTGCAGGCCATTGCCGCGGAGTTGGCCAAGCTGCCGCCCATCGTGCGGTATGAGCCGGAGCCCATCACCGAGGAGGAGCGCCTGAAGGCCACCCGCCGCAACCAGTTCACCGTGGAAGTGGTGGACGGCGTGTATGTGGTGAAGGCCGACTGGCTGGCCAATGCGCTGGCAGGCGTCAATACGGACGACTATGAGTCGCTGCAATACTTCCAGCGGGTGCTGATCCAGAGCGGGATCATCAAGAAGCTGGAGGATATGGGCATCAACGAAGGGGATACCGTGAGTATCCTGGACTTTGAATTTGAGTATGTGAAGTGATGGCAATGAGCGGAAAATTTGACCCCAAAATGCTGAGTGCGCTGGACCTTGCCTTTGTGGGGGACGGGGTGTACGGCCTGCTGGTGCGGGAAATGCTGGCCCGGGATGGCAGCCGCCCGGTGGGCGAGCTGCACCGCATGGCGGTGGCCTATGTGAACGCCACGGCGCAGGCGGAGGCCTATGACCGCATTGCCCCGCTGCTGACCGAGCAGGAGCAGGCGGTATATCGCCGGGGCCGCAACGGTGGGGCCCATCCGCCAAAAAACGCCGTCCCCGGCCACTATGCCAAGGCGACCGGGCTGGAGGCGCTTTTTGGTTACCTGTACCTGAATGGGGCGCAGGAGCGGGTACGGGAGCTTTTTGAGGCGATAACGGCCGACAAAGAGGAAGCGAAACAGAACTGAAAACGGAGGACGGTGCGATGAAAAACCGGGAATGGCTGCGGCGGCTGCCGATGGATCTCCTGATGGATATAGTGGGCGGTTTGATCTACGCGGTGGGTCTGAACTGCTTTGCGAACCCCAATGATATTGCCCCCGGAGGGATGTCCGGTGTGGCGGTCATCCTCAATTACCTGTTTGAGATCCCGATGGGTATCACCATCTTCTGCGTCAATATCCCGTTGCTGCTGTTGGCATGGCGCTTTTTGGGACATGAATTTACGCTGCACAGCCTGAAGACCATCCTGGTATGGTCGGTACTGGTGGATGTGGTGGCCCCTTACCTGCCGGCCTATGCCGGGGATAAGATCCTGGCGGCGCTGTTTGGCGGCGTGTGCATCGGCATTGCGGTGGCGCTGGTATTCCTGCGGGGTTCCACCACCGGCGGGACCGATATCGTGAGCCGGCTGCTGCAGCGGCGCTGGCCCTTTATGCCCATCGGCAAGACGATGATCGCGGTGGACGCGGTGATCGTGGTGGCTTCGATGGTGGTCTTTAAGAACATTGAGACCGGCCTGTACGCACTAATCGCCATTTATGTCAGCGGAAGCGTGATTGATACCATTATGGGCGGACAGAATACCGGACGCATGGTGCTGATCGTGAGTGATGAGCATACCGCCATAGCCAAGGGCATTATGGAGAAGATGGGGCGCGGTGCCACCCTGCTGAACGCCACCGGGGCATACAGCGGCGCGGAGCGCCATGTGGTGCTATGCGCGGTGCGTAACAATGAATACCCCCGCCTGCGGGAGCTGATACGGCAGTATGATCCCAAGGCATTCCTAATAACGACCAATGTGAACGAGGTGCTGGGCGAGGGATTTGCCTCGCTGAACGCCAAGGACCTGACCTGAACGACAGCGGAGAGGAAGACAATGCGGATTCGATACAACCCGGAGGCGCGGCCGGAGCTGGCCGCGTGGGAATACTACATTGACGAGCCGGAAAAGCTGCGTGGTCACTGGGCAGAGCAATTTGCCCGGCGGCAGCCGATGGTGCTGGAGCTGGGCTGCGGCAAGGGAGGCTTTCTGGCGCAGATGGCCCCTGCTCACCCGGAGAAGAACTACATTGCGCTGGATGTGAAAAGCGAAATGCTGGTGCTGGCCAAGCGCAAGGCGGAGGAGGCCTATGCCGCGGCGGGCGTGCCGATGGATAACTTCTTGATGACGGCGGTGGATATTGAGCGGATCTTCCTCATCATGGATGAGACGGACCAATTTGATGAGGTGTATATCAACTTCTGTCCGCCTTGCCCCAAGTGCCGCCAGCACAAGCACCGTCTGACCCATCCGCGGCAGCTGGAGCGCTACCAAAAGCTGATGGCCCCGGGCGCGAGGCTCTACTTTAAGACCGATGACGACGACCTGTTTATGGCCTCATTGGGCTACCTGGAGGAGGCGGGCTGGGTGCTGGACTACCGCACCCACGACCTGCACCGGGAGGGCGCCCCGGCCGAAAGCCCCCGCACCGAGCATGAGGAGATGTTTGCCGGGCAGGGGATCCGCATCAAGTACCTGATAGCGCACCCGCCGGAAGAGAACCAATAAAAAGAACCCCTGAGAGCCGAGAATTTGGCTTCAGGGGGCTTTTTTGATGGGGGATCAGGCCGAGGGGTTCAGAGAACGCTCCAGCCAGATGGAGGCGATATTGAGCGCCTCGTACAGGCCATTTTTTTCGGTCTTTTTGATCATGCGATCCTTGGGGGGCAGGGTCTCATCGGTGGAGAGGATCTGCACCAGCACCCGGTCGGCGGTTTTTTCCGCGTCGTCCTTGGTGGAAAGGATCTTGAGCATGGCAACGCAGCTTTCTGCCGGGTTGCCGTAGTAGAGGGTATTGCCGCTGCGCACCAGCGGCTTGCCCTTATATTCCAGCATATTTTCCATGGGGGTGGCCTCCTTCTTAGTAGGGTGGGGAAAAAGGGCACTTAACGCTCCAGATAGTTGCGCAGCAGCACCTGCAGCAGCTCATCGCGATCGATGTGGCGGATGAGGGCGCGGGCGTTATTGTGGGTGGTGATATAGGTGGGGTCTTCGCTGAGGATATAGCCAACCAGCTGGTTGATGGGATTGTAGCCCTTTTCCAGCAGCGCCTCATATACGGTGGTCAGGGTTCTCTTCAGTTCCTTTTCCCGGTCTTCCTTGATGGAAAAAGAGATGGTGGGTTCGGTATTGGCCATATTGTCACTCTCCCTTCTGTGCAAAGCTGTGGGCGGCCCGGTGCTGCATAGGGTGCGCCCGCCGGATGGGCAGGCGGCCCTAAATGATGCACTAATACTATTGTAGCGTAAAGCGCCGGGGAATACAAGGAGAAAAAGCGCAAAGAAACGAGTTTTCTCCCTGTTTTATAAATTTTAGGCGCGCAGGGTGATGCCATACTGCGAGAGCGCCTTGAGCGCTTTTTCGATGGCCTTATCGCATTCCTCCACGGTGAGGGTGCGGTCGGCGGCACGCAGCACCAGGGAATAGGCGACGCTCTTTTTACCGGCAGGGACAGGGGCACCGCGGTAGACATCGAACAGCTTGATCTGCTCCAGAATATTGCCAACGGCACTGGTGATGGTCTTTTCGATGGCGGCAACGGGCAGGCTCTCATCGCAGATGACGGCCAGATCGCGGGTGGAGGCGGGGAAACGGGGCAGGGCGTGGTAGGTGGCCTCCGGCAGGCGGACAGCAAAGAGCCGGGCGATATCCAGCCGGGCGACCCAGGCGCGGCAGCCGATGCCGAAGTTCTCCAGCACGGTGGGGTGGACCTCACCGACCGAGCCGATCTCGACATCCCCAACGGTGAGGACGGCGAAGCGGCCGGGATGATAGCTGGGATGGGTGGAAACGGCGGTGTAATCGGCGCGGGGCAGATTCAGCCGGCTGAGGAGGGATTCCACAGTGCCCTTGAGAGTGAAGAAGTCGGCCTCGCCGCCGTAGCAGCCTACCATAAGGACAGCCTTTTCCTCCGGCAGATCCTCGCCCTCGCGGGGAAGGTACTCGCTGGAGATCTCGTAGAGCCAGGCTTCCGGATTACGGTTATTGTAGTTGCGGGCCAGGGTATCCAGCATGCTGGGCAGCCCGGTGGTGCGCATGATGGAGGTATCCTCGCCGAGAGGATTGGTGATGACGACGGATTTGCGCATGGGATGATCGGCCGGCAGGCAGATCTTATCATACATTTTGGGGCTCATGAAGGAGTAGGTGACGATCTCATCGTAGCCCATGGCAATCATGGCGTTATTGATGCGGCGCTCGAAATCCTGCTCCGGCGTGACAATGGCCTCCGCCGAGCCGCGCAGGGCAGTGGTGGGGATCTTATCGTAGCCGTACATACGGGCTACTTCCTCGGCGATATCGGCCTTCTGCTCCAGATCAGCGCGGTAGCTGGGAACGATGCACTCATTGCCCACCACGGCGATCTCCAGGGGACGCAGCGATTCCACCATTTCCTCACGGGTGAGGGAGATGCCGAGGAAACGGTTCATCCAGTCGGCATCAAAGGGGACGCGGCGCAGGGCATGGTCGGCGTGGTCGATATCAATGACACCGGAGACGACCTCGCCCGCACCCAGCTGCTCCACCAGCTCCAAAGCACGCAGCAGAGCGCCTTCGCAGTTCATGGGGTCCAGACCTTTTTCAAAGCGGCCGGAGGATTCGGTGCGCATGCCCAGCTTTTTGGCAGTGAGGCGGACGCTGCTGCCCTTGAAGCAGGCGGATTCAAAGACGATGGTATCGGTATCCTCATGGATGCCGCTGTATTCGCCGCCCATGACGCCCGCTACGGCGCTGGGCTTTTCGGCATCGGCAATGACTAGCATCTCAGGGGAGAGCTCCCGCACGGTGCCGTCCAGCGTGGTGATGGTCTCGCCCGCGGCGGCATTGCGTACCACGATCTGGCCGTCCTTGACATACTTGAGATCGAAGGCGTGCATGGGCTGGCCGTATTCCAGCATGACATAGTTGGTGATATCGACGATGTTATTGATGGGGCGAACACCGCAGGCGCGCAGGCGCTCCCGCAGCCAGCGGGGAGAGGACGCTACCTTGATATTGCGGACGACGGCCGCCATATAGCGCTGGCAGAGCTCGGTATTTTCCACCCGGACCTTCAGCAGGCTGTTTACATCGCCGCCGGCGCCCTGTACCACGGGGGTATGCAGATGCAGCGGCAGGCGGTAGGTTGCAGCGGTTTCCCGTGCCAGACCAATGATGGAAAGGCAATCGGGACGGTTGGAGGTGATCTCGAATTCCACGACGGTATCATTGAGGCCGATGGCGGTGCGGATGTCCTCGCCGATGGCGCAGGCTTCCTGCAGGATGAAGATGCCGTCCTCGATAGCGTAGGGGAAATCGTGAGTGGTGAGGCCCAGCTCCTTGAGGGAGCAGAGCATACCGTTGGATTCCACGCCGCGCAGCTTGCCCTTGGTGATGGTGATGCCGCCGGGGAGGTGGGATTTGTGCAGGGCAGCGGGGACCAGATCGCCCACATGGACATTCTGGGCGCCGGTGACGATCTGTACTGGCTCCGATTTTCCGACATCCACCTGACAGATCCACATATGATCGCTATCCGGGTGGCGCTCCATTGCCAGCACCTTGCCGACTACAACATTTTCGATCTCGGCGCCCTCTACCTCATAGCCCTCTACCTTGGAGCCGGACATGGTAAGCGCTTCGCAAAAATCATGAATGGGTGTATCTACATGGACGAATTCATCCAGCCATCTCATAGAAAGATTCATAACAGTTACCCCTCCTTTCCCTTAAAACTGCTCCAGAAAACGGGTATCGTTTTCGTAGAACAGACGCATATCATCGACAGCAAAGCGGCGCATAACGATGCGCTCCAGGCCGATGCCGAACGCAAAGCCGCTGTATTTTTCGGGATCCAGTCCGCAGCCGGCCAGCACCTTGGGGTGTACCATGCCGCAGCCTAGAATTTCGATCCAGCCTTCGCCCTTGCAGATGCGGCAGCCCTTGCCATGGCAGGCAAAGCACTGGACATCGACCTCGGCGGAGGGCTCGGTGAAGGGGAAGTGGTGCGGACGGAAGCGCACGACGGAATCTTCGCCGTACAGGCGCTTGATGACCGTTTCCAGGCAGCCCTTGAGGTCGCTCATGGTGATGCCCTCATCAACGACCAGGCCCTCGATCTGATGGAAGATGGGGGAGTGGGTGGCATCCACGGCATCGCTGCGGTACACACGGCCGGGGGCGATGATGCGGATGGGGGGCTTGCGCTGCTCCATGGTGCGGATCTGTACCGGGGAGGTCTGGGTGCGCAGCAGCACCTTATCGGTGATATAGAAGGTATCCTGCGTATCACGGGCGGGGTGATCGGGCGGCAGATTGAGCGCTTCAAAGTTGTAGTAATCCAGCTCTACTTCGGGGCCGGAGACGACATCGAAGCCCATGCCGAGGAAAATTTCCTTGATCTCATCCAAAACGAGATTGAGGGGATGGCGGTGGCCCTCCCGGACGGGTTTGCCGGGCAGGGTGACATCGATGGTCTCCATTTTGAGCTTCTGCTCGGCCATGGCGGCCTTGAGCGCGGCACCGCGGGCAGCCAGCTTTTCCTCGATGGCGGCGCGGACCTCATTGGCCATTTGGCCCATGACAGGGCGCTCCTCCGGGGAGAGCTGGCCCATCGTCTTGAGGATGGCGGTCAGCTCGCCTTTTTTGCCCAGGAGCTGTACCCGCGCTTCCTCCAGCGCGGTCAGATCCTCGGCATTCTGCAGCCGTTCCAGCGCACGAGCGCGGATGGCTTCCAGTGCGGATTTCATAGTGATCCCTCCATTTTGATAATAATAGCTTTTTGGCGGGCGGATAAAAAAAGACCTCGTCCCGCGACAGGGACGAAGCCGCAAATGCTCCGTGGTACCACCCAGCTTTGCGCCCATGGGGACGCACACTTTACGGCCCGGTAACGAGGGCCATTCCGTCGCTGCCTACTGCTCGAACTGAATCGGGTTCAGCGGCGCTGCTCCCCGGGGAACTTCCCGCATTTTTTCCTGCGCGCTCTCCCAGCCGATGGAGCGCTTCTCTGTGCCAGAAAAAGATGGGTACTTTACCGGTTCACGGCATTTTGATGCATCTATTTTACCACGGCAAAGGGGCTTTTGCAAGGGGGAGTTTTGTGGTATCATAAAGGAAAACGAGCGGGGGAGGACCCAAAATGAGAGTGCGAAACGGTGTGGATATCGTGGCGGTGGAGCGGATAGAGAAAAGCATGAAGCGGCCGGGCTTTATGGCGCGGTGTTTTTCGCCGGAGGAACAGGAGTACATCTGCCGCAAGGCGTGCCCTGCTGAAACCGCGGCGGCGCTGTGGGCGGCCAAGGAGGCCTTTGGTAAGGCGATGGGCGTGGGGCTGAGCGGCTGGGCCATGCCGGAGGCGGCGGTGGCCTATGGAGAGACCGGCGCGCCGTATTTTACCCTGAGCGGCGAGGCGGAAAAGCTGGCCGAGGGCTGGCAGCTGGCGCTTTCCCTGAGCCACGATGGCGGGTATGCCATAGCGATGGTGACAGCCTGCCGCGCGGATTGACGGTTACACCACCCATACACCACCCCCGGAGCAATTTCCGGGGGCTATTTTTGTAATTAAGTGTAAATATTACAATTTGGTAACGGTACAATTTTCTATTTTGCATATTATGTGGATCAATTTGGGCCATATTGGGCGTAAAATAGAGTAAAAACATTGTGATTTGTGGTTTGCAGGGGTGGCGAGATGGACTTATCCCAAGCCAAAAGACCACCCCATTTACACCACTTTTTACACACAAATTTGGGGGTAAGTGGTGTAGGAATGGTGGCTGAAAAGCCTTTGATTAAGCAGGTTTTCGACCTTTCGCTTAATTATAGGAGGAAATCACAATGAAAAAAGTACTCGCACTGGTACTGGCTGTCATCATGGTTTGCACCATGGCTATGGCTATCACTATTGTTGACGGTAGCAATGTTACCGTTATCAACAGCGCTTCTTTCAATGGTGGCACTGTTGCCCTGAATGGTGCTACTCCCGATGCTAACGGTTATTACTATGTTCAGCTCGGCGATAACGCTTTTGAGTTCCTGTATGAAGCTGTTTATGGTGACAACACCTACACTGCCGAAGTTGCTGCTAAGAACAGCAAAAACTTCAAGGTTACTCTGAACGCTTCTGGCGCTGAGTTCGTATTTGATACAGATGGCCATGGCTATATCCGCTTCAAAGAGGTTGATAAGCCCATCGATAAGAAGGCTGATGTTACTCTGACTTCTCTCGAAGTTAGACTGGTTGCTACTGGCGCCGGCACCTCTTACTACACCCTGGCCGCTAAGGATGGCGATATGGTTATCACCAAGTATGTTGTCAAGGGCAACACCTGGTTCGATGGCACCGATGTAACTGATAAGGCTCCTGCTGGCGTTACCGAGAATACCTTCAAAGTTGATGCTAAGGCTGCTTACGATGTAGGTTACACCCCCTTTGAACTGACCACCGATGGCGGCTGCAACTGGGGCTGGAATGTTGCCAAGAAGGCTGTTACCGTTACCCTGACCAATTCCAATGTCGCCGCTACCGACACCACCGTTATCGGTTCTGTTAAGGTTGCAAAGGATGAGTATCTGAATGTTACCAAGCAGCTGAAGGTTGCTGATTCCATCACTGCTGCTAACAAGGCTATTGCCAAGGTTAAGGATGCTCATGCTATTGGTTATTATGGCGGCCTTTCTGTCTCCAAGGATGCTTCTTGGACCATCGATCAGGGTGACAATGTATATCTGTACACTGTAAACGCTGATGGTACCTTCTCTGCTTCTGCCTTCAAGTTTGTTGATGGCAAGGGCTGGACTCTGACCGCTAAAGAAATGCCTCTGACCGTTGTTACCAATGTTAAGATGGCTACTGTTGCTGGCACCACCACCGGCACCGGCACCACCACCAACCCCGGCACCGGCGCTAACGATGTTGTTGGCGTAGCTGCTGCTCTGGCTGTTGTTGCTCTGGTTTCCGGCGCTGCCATCTCCCTGAAGAAATAAGTCAAGCTACCGCTTGCTTAATTCTCATTGAGACAACAAATCACCCCCCGGTTTCTCCAGCCGGGGGGCTTTCTTTATGCTTGGTTATTCGGTTATCACACGCGGCACACGCTTGGAGATGCCGCAGATGATCTCGTAATTGATGGTGCCGGCCCAGCGCGCCATATCGTCAAAGGTGACACTCTCACCGCCCTCGCTGCCGGCTACCACCGCGATATCCCCCATACGGGCCTCCGGGATATCGGTGACATCCAGCATCAGCTGATCCATGCACACCCGGCCGATGACCGGGGCACGCTTGCCGTGCAGCAGCATCTCGGCACGGTTGCTCAAGGAGCGGGGGTAACCATCGGCATAGCCAATGGCCACCGTGGCAATGCGGCGCGGGGTGGGAGCGGTGTACTGGCGGCCATAACTCACCGTGGCCCCGGCGGGGATTTCCTTGACCATGGAAACCACTGTATACAGCGACATGGCCGGGCGGACATCCAGTAGGGCCTTCATGCAGGGATCGGGGTCCAGGCCGTACTGCGAAAGGCCCAGGCGGCACATATCCAGATGATAGGCCGGGTGCAGCAGTGTGCCGGCGGAATTGCAGCAGTGGCGCAGCCCCACATTTACCCCATCGGCCTGCAGGCGATTGCACACCCCCATAAAGAGGGTAAACTGCCGCTCGGTAAAGGCCATGCTCACTGCGGTGTCCTCATCTGCCACAGCAAAGTGGGTAAAGATGCCAGTGATGTGCAGACTGCCGCTCTGCGCCAGTTTTTCCACCATCAGCACGGTATTCTCGTTTTCGGCATCAAAGCCCAGGCGGCTCATGCCGGTATCGATCTTTACATGACAATCCACCACACAGCCGGCTTTGGCGGCCTCCGCCGCCAATTGCAGGGCGTATTCCTCGCTGAACAGCGTTTGCGTGATGGTATTGCTGGCCAAAATAGGGGCCGCGGCGGGATCGGTGTAGCCCAGCACCAAAATGGGCCGGTAGATGCCCTGTCGGCGCAGATCAAGCGCCTCCTCCATCGTAGCCACACCGAACCAATCGGCACCGTCCTTTTGCAATTGGCCCGCCACTGTGGCCGCGCCATGGCCGTAGCCATCGGCCTTTACTATGGCCAAATAACGGCAGCCGGGGCTGAGAAACCGGCGGATGCAGTGGTAGTTGTGAGAAAGAGCGGCCAAATCAACGGCCGCCCAGCAGCGCTTGTAATCCATAGTGATTCCTCCCCTGCGGATATATGAATATAGTATAATCCTCCCGGCAGGAAATCGCAACTGAATATCCGTGAACTTTTTGCAAAAATGTCCTCTATGCCTTCCCCTCAGCGCAGCAAAATCCACTTACACCACTCGATGGTGTATTGCTTTTGCACAAAAATGGAAAGGTTACAAATTGGTAACGACAGTATTATCCATTTCACATATTAACTGGTTGAATAAGGATATTATTGGACGATAATAGAGGTAAAAACATTGTGATTTATGGTTTGCAGGGGTGGTAAGACGGGCTTGTCCCACGCCAAAAGACCACCCCATTTACACCACTTTTTACACACAAATTTGGGGGTGGGTGGTGTAGGAAAGGCGATTGAAAAGCCCTTGATTAAGCAGGTTTTCGGCCTTTCGCTTAATTATAGGAGGAAATCACAATGAAAAAAGTACTCGCACTGGTACTGGCTGTCATCATGGTTTGCACCATGGCTATGGCTGTTACTATTGGTGGCACTGTAGTTGTATCTCCCAGTACTACTCCCACCGGCTTTGAGGGTATGACCCTCACTACTGTTGAACCCGGTTCTAGCATCCTGTTCACCGTCGACGATCTGTTTGGCTCTAACTATGCCAAGAACTCCAAGGGTGAGTTTGTTCCTGCTAGCAACAAGGTTACCGTAACCTATTCCAAGGGTGCTGAACTGGTTGCTTCCCAGGGTTGGGTTAAGACCGATGCCGGCACTGACCTCTATGTTATCACCCTGAAGGACAGCACTGCTGTAGCTGATAGCAAGATCGATTTCGCTATCGAGAAAATCGTTTCTAAAGCTACCGGCTTTGTCGCAAATGAGTATAAGCCCGCTAGCGGCAAGAAGTATCTCGTTATGGGTTCTGTATGCCTGACTTTGGATGTTGGCTACAAAGCCAAGGACGTAGTTATTACCCCCGATGGTCTGTTCGAGGTTGGCACTAACTATGAAACCGGCATCATCTATTCTGTAAAGAAGGGCACCGATGCCGAGGGTAAGGATGTTACTACTGGTAAGGTAAGTGCTGTTAGCGTATCTACCGGCTTCAAGAAGCTGGATCTGGTTGTTAACGCTGGCTCTACCTACATGGTAAAGCCCGCTGCTACTGAAGCTGCTGTTGACAAGGTTCTGACCGACAACAAGGTTGACACTGCCAATGTTAAGGCTAGATATGTACCCAAGGGCGCTTCCGGTGTCCAGATGGATGCAGTTGTTGAGCATGCTACTTCCGCTTGGAATGTTTACACCATTGATGCTAACGGCAAGGTTGCCAAGGTTACTGCTGTTCTTGATGACGGCGTTCTGACCTTCAAGACCCCCACTGCTGCTGTTGTTGTTATCAACGGCACTCTGCCTGTAACTGCTGCTACCACCGAGACCGGCACCACCACCAACCCCGGCACCGGCGCTAACGATGTTGTTGGCGTAGCTGCTGCTCTGGCTGTTGTTGCTCTGGTTTCCGGCGCTGCCATCTCCCTGAAGAAATAAGATAAGCTACCGCTTGCTTAAATCTCCTAAGAGATAAACCAAAATCACCCCCCGGTTTCTCCAGCCGGGGGGCTTTCTTTTGGCTGCACCAAATTCTCCCCATGGGCATAGGATGCACCGGGCAGGCGGTATAATTTGCCCGCAGAGCGCCAAAACTAAGGATGAAACCAAAGCCCGGGGGAGTGATAAATGTGACCATCAAGCGCGGCGATATCTACTACGCCGATTTGAGTCCGGTGGTGGGCAGCGAGCAGGGCGGGGTGCGTCCGGTACTCATTGTGCAAAATGATGTAGGCAATCGATATAGCCCCACCGTCATTGCGGCAGCCATCACCAGCCAACACGATAAGGCCAACCTGCCCACGCACATCCAGGTGCAGGGCAACGCCAGCGGCCTTACGCGGGATTCCATTGTTCTGCTGGAGCAGATCCGCACGATTGATAAAAAGCGGCTGAAGGAGCGCATGGGCCGGCTGGATGACACCAGCATGGCGGAGATCGACACGGCGCTATCTATCAGCTTTGGCTTGGGGCGGGGCGGCACTACATAGTGTGCCCACCTGCGGCAAAGAAAGACAAGCAAAGCCCCCCGGCTGGAGAAACCGGGGGGTGTTTAGTTTATCTCTTAGGAGATTTAAGCAGTCAGTAGACTAACTTATTTCTTCAGGGAGATGGCAGCGCCGGAAACCAGAGCAACAACAGCCAGGGCAGCAGCTACGCCAACAATGTCGTTAGCGCCGGTGCCGGGGTTGGTGGTGGTGCCGGTCTCGGTGGAGGTGGTGGTAGCAGTCACGGTCATGGTGTCAGTGGTGACGATGACAGTGGACAGAGCGGGAACGCTGAAAGTCAGAACGCCGTTGTTCAGAGTAGCAGCGATAGAAGCAACCTTGCCGTCCATGCCCTTAGCATATACTTTGTACAGCTTGGCAGCGTTAACATCGGTCTGCTCCAGAACGCCAGTCATAGCCATATTATAGGCGTTCTCGATCTTAGCCTTAACATTACTAGCTTCATAACCAGCATCAGTAGTAGCAAAATCAACGGTATCATTGGCAACATAAATGCTAGCGCCCTTGTTCAGATTGGCTTTCGCATAGATACCAGGATTACCAGCGATAGTGGTGGTGCCAGGAACCTTCAGAGTAGCAGACTCCAACTGAGTTCCATCGTCCTTGGTAATGGAAGCAACCTTGTTGATCTTAGTAGCAGTAGCATTGGCGGTAGCACCAGCAGTAGTGGCAGTTACATTCCAATCAACAACTTCATAACCAATATCATACTTTACAACAGAGTTAGTAGCCTCATTGGCAGCGAACAGGGTCTGGGGCTCCCAGCCGGTTGCGTTCAGAGTAATCTTGGAAATGGAGAAGTCATAAGACTTACCGTCAGCGGTGCGAGTAAAATCGTTCTTCAAGACGATCTGGTACTGATAGCCCTTCTCATCGGAAGTGCCCTTTACCAGACCGTTATCAGCAGTGACGGTGGTGGGATCGTTTACCTTAACCCAGCCCGCAGATGCAACGAGGTCAGAACCAGCTGCATATTCAACAGTGATAACATTCTTGGCAGGATCAAATTTACCATCTTTGCAGTAAACATGAGTACCTTCAGGGATGATGACAAAGAAGTTGGTGCCACCAGCTTTTACGGTATAGGTATTTGCGGGAGTAGTAGCAGCAGTGCCACCGCTAACATCAATACCAACAGCCATAGCCATGGTGCAAACCATGGCTATGGCTGTTTCTGTTGGCACCGCTACCGGTTATGTGCCTTCTACCACTCCCGCTTCCAATGCTGTTAGAATGAGCTATGTTTATCCCGGCTATTCTCTGGTATTTAGCTCCACCGAGCTGAATGCTGCCGGCATCACCAAGGCTTCCGATTATAAGGTTGAGGTTACCTTTGCTAAAGGCGCTGAGCTGATCGCTTCCCAGGGTTGGGTTGAGACCTCCAAGGGCGTATTTGTTTATGCTATCAACACCAAGACCAATGCTACCGCTGTTCAGGATGATGCTGCTGATATCGTCATCTCTGCTATTAAGGTAACCAAGCTTGGCCAGAAGGCTCCCGTCCTCGATGCTAAATACACCTCCAAGAATGCTGCCAAGGAAGTAACCTACGCTTATGCTGCCGTTGCTTACGGCGAGGTTCCCGCAAATATTGCTTCCGGTCTCGGCTTTGAGAAACTGGATGACACCACCACCGTTGAAGGCACTGTCAACAAGTTTGCTTTCGCTTGGGACTATGGTTATGCTCACCAAGACCTGACCATTACTGATGGCATGACTCTTCCCACCGTTTATGAGAACACCATCTACACCATCAAGAAGGGCGATGTTACCTCCGCTGATGTTGTTACCAAGGACGCTACCAATGGTGTTGAGTTCGTTTACAACCTGAAGGTTGGCGAGAAGGTTTCTTTCGTTAAGCTCGGTACCCTGACTGGCCTGTCTGCTGATGCTACCAAGGCTCTGAACGATAACGCTGATGCCAAGGACGCCAAGTATGCTGCTGTTGCCGCTCTCGAGGGCGCTTTCGTTCCCGCTGAAAAGCCCGTTACCATCTATGTTGATGGCCAGAAGGACGGCGCTGCTCTGTATCTCGTTGATGCCAAGGGCGCTGTTAAGGATCTGGGTGCCAAGTTTGATGCTAACAAGGTTCTGACCGCTTCTGCGAAGCTGAATGGCGTTGTTATCCTCTCCGACAAGGCTCTGACTACTGCTGCTACCACCGAGCCCGGCAACACCACCAACCCCGGCACCGGCGCTAACGATGTAGTTGGCGTAGCTGCTGCCCTGGCTGTTGTTGCTCTGGTTTCCGGCGCTGCCATCTCCCTGAAGAAATAAGATAGTCTACTGATTGCTTATATCTCCTAAGAGATAAACTAAACACCCCCCGGTTTCTCCAGCCGGGGGGCTTTCTTTTGGCCAAAACTGCCCATACTATCCGCATATCATCATTTTTAGAGGTGTTGCGTTTGGAGGGCCATGGCCGCATTGCACGCATCGATGAGCTGCGGGGAGCACTCATCCTGCTGGTGCTTATTTACCATTTACTGTACGATATCACCCTGTTTTTTCCGGCGGCTGCGCCCCGTCTGTGGCTGCTGGGGGATGCCATACGGCCGCTGCGTGCGGTGGTGCCGGGGCTGTTTATTCTGCTGTGCGGGATGTGCACCCACCTAAGCCGCAACAACATGCGGCGGGGGCTGTGGTGCGCTCTTTTTGCCGGGGGGATCCGCCTCGTCAGCGGCATTGTGAGCCCGGCGTGCCCCATCCGCTTCGGTATCCTGCACCTGCTGGCGCTGTGCCTGCTGCTGTGGTGTGCGCTGCACCGTCCGCTTGCGCAGATGCATCTGCCGCCCTGGGCGGCGATGGTGGGCGGGGGACTGCTGTTTGCCCTCACCTACCGGCTGGAGCAGGGCTATTTTGCCGGGATGCCCCTGCCGGCGGCCCTGTGGGACCGTGAGTGGCTGCTGTGGCTGGGGCTGCCGTGCCGTCGGCTGCTCTCGGCGGATTATTTTCCGCTGCTGCCGTGGGGCGGGTTGTTCTGGGCCGGGTGCGGGCTGGGCCAGTGGCTGCTCACGCCGCCGTATATTGACCGCCTGCGGCAAAGCCGCTCCCCGGGGATGGCCCGGCTGGGACGGCACACGCTGGCACTGTATTTGTGCCATCAGCCGGTGTGGTTTGCGGGGCTGTGGCTGCTGCGCGCGGTGCATGGGTAAATTGTAATAGAGCCAAAAGAAAGCCCCCCGGCTGGAGAAACCGGGGGGTGATTTTGGTTTATCTCTTAGGAGATATAAGCAGTCAATAGACTATCTTATTTCTTCAGGGAGATGGCAGCGCCGGAAACCAGAGCAACAACAGCCAGGGCAGCAGCTACGCCAACAACATCGTTAGCGCCAGTGCCGGGGTTGGTGGTGGTGCCGGTGGAGCCGGTAGTAGAGGAACCAGCAGTCACGGTCATGGTGTCGGTGGTAACAATGACAGTGGACAGAGCGGGAACATTGAAGGTCAGAACGCCATTGTTCAGAGTAGCAGCAACGGAAGCAACCTTGCCATCGATGCCCTTAGCATATACCTTATACAGCTTGGCAGCGTTAACATCGGTCTGCTCCAGAACGCCGGTCATAGGCATGTTGTAGATATTCTCGATAGTAGCAACAGTACCAGTGATGGAAGTGCCCTTAGCGAGATCAGCAACTTCGAAAACGGGCTTATCAGCAGCCTCAAGAACATAGAGGGTAGCGCCCTTGTTCAGGGTGCCCTTAGCATAGGTGCCACCAAGAACGGTAGTGGTGCCAAGAACCTTCAGAGTAGCAGAATCCAGCTGAGTGGTGCCATCCTTAACGATGGAAGCAATCTTGTTGATTCTACCAGGAACAGCATCAAAGCTGGTACCAGCAGAAGAAACAGCAACATCGATGTCAACTACCTGATAACCAACATCAACCTTGATAACATCGCCAGCATTCTCGTCAGCTTCCCACATAGTCTGAGGCTCCCAACCGGTAGCGTTCAGAACAATCTTGGAGATGGAGAAGTCATAAGACTTGCCATCAGCAATGCGGGTAACATCATTTTTCAGAATGATCTGATACTGATAGGAACAATCATCTTTAGCGCCAGTTACGATACCGCTTGCAAGATTCTGGGCAGTCTTAGCAATCTTGACCCAGCCTTTGAAAGCAACGAGTTCAGAGCCGGCAGTGATAGATACCTGCATATCATTCTTTGCAGGAACAAATTTGCCATCGTTGAAATAGATATTGGTGTTATCTTTGAGAACAACATAGAAATTGGTGCCACCGGCTTTGATGGGGTAGGTATCGGCGGGGGTAGTAGTACCCTGAGCACCGGAAGTGTTAATACCAGTACCAAGGGTCACAGCGAAAGCCATGGTGCAAACCATGATGACAGCCAGTACCAGTGCGAGTACTTTTTTCATTGTGATTTCCTCCTACTATTACAATGTTTTTCAAGCATCTTTTTGCGTGAGATAGCATAGAATAAGGAAGTTAATCTTTGCATAAAGGAGCATTATCATGCCAGATAATAACACAAACGCATATGATTATGGAGAAAGCTGGTTTTCTGTGGCTGGTGATGTGGATGATTTCATCTTTTACGAGGCAGAAGGACAGGAAAAAATATCCTCCGAGCGGTGAGCGCCCGGAGAATTTTTTCGAAAGTGGTGTAGAATTGGTGTAAATTTTCGCTCATTCTTCCGGCGCCAAATTGCCCAGTCGCAGTCGGTGCGGTTCCATCATCTGGCAGCCGATGTGGTACTGCTGCCAACCGTCTGTATGGGCAAAAAGCCCATGATCATCGCTTCCGCTGGTGATGAGCAGTCCTTTTTTTTCGCAAAAGAGCGCCGTCTGCGTGGCAAAAATTTTGCTATGCGTGGGATAATAGGCCTCGATACCGCCCAGTCCCAGCGCGCACAGCTCATTAAAAGTGGTGTATAAACTGGCTAGTTCCATCCCGGAAAAATAATTGCCCGGATGGGCCAGCACAGCGGCACCGCCTGCCTCCCGGATGGCGGTGATGACCTCGGCGGCCTGCGGAAAGGGGTAGGAGGTGTAATCTAGGCCATAGCGGGCATACAGGGGCATTCCCTCGCTCAGGGTCTGGGTCACACCTTTTTCCTGCAGATAGTGCAGCCCGGCCCAGCCGCCTTTTTGCGGGTCGTAGTGGTAATCCCGGTACTCCTCCACACTCAGCTGCGGGTATTCCGGGGCCATTTTTTCGATGAGGTCCACGCTCATTTGCAGCAGCAGCTCCCGGCTGCGGTGGGCAATGGCGGCCAGCTGCGGCGTGGGGGTAAAGCCATACCCCAGGATATGCAGGTGGTACCCCTGCCAGCGGCAGTCGAATTCCGCCCCGCGGATGGACTGTACCCCCAGGTCCTCACAGGCGGCCGCAAAGCGCTCGCAGCCCAGCCAACTGTTGTGGTCGCACAGGGCGGCCAGGCCTACGCCGCTATCCCGGCAGGCCAGCGCGGCCTGCTCCGGGGTCTGGGCGCCATCGGAAAAATAACTGTGAATATGCAGATCGACAAACATGGCCGGATTCTCCTTCGCGGTAATGGGTTTCCAACAGTGTACCATTTGGGGCGCAAAAAGGCAAGCCGTGGGCATCTTTTGGCAGGGGTTCATCATTTTGTACCAAAACACCGGCAAAATGTATGCTATCTGTAAAATCGTACAAACCGGGTGTAAATCACTTGCCCGCTTTAGGGGGAAATGCTATAATAAAAGATGGGTAAAAAGGGGGATTTTCCTCCGCCCGATGGCTGTTATCCCTTGCACAAAGGAGAGGATGCAAAGACCATGAACAGGATCACAAAATCGAAGGAAATGCCGGTTTATCTGTTCCACCAGGGTACCAACGCACACGCGTGGGAGCTGCTGGGGGCCCACCGGCAGCTAAATGGAAAAACCAACTTCTGCACCTGGGCGCCACATGCGGCGGCCATCAGTGTGGTGGGGGATTTTAATGGCTGGGACGCGGCTGCAAACCCCATGACCCGCCTGAATGAGCAGGGCCTGTGGGGCGCCACGGTAGAGCTGACCCATGACTATGATTGCTACAAATACCAGATTACCACGGCGAATGGGCGCACGCTGTATAAAGCGGACCCATTTGCTTTCCATACCCAGACTCCGCCAGAGAACGCCAGCAAGATCTACCGGCTGGCGGGTTACCGCTGGCACGATGCCGAATGGATGACGGAGCGGGCCGCTCAGGATGCCCGCAGCCTGCCGGTGAATATCTACGAGCTGCATATCGGTTCCTGGCGGCGCAATGCCGATGGGAACTATTACTCCTATCTGCAATTGGCGGAGGAGCTGCCCACCTATCTGACTGAAATGGGCTATACCCATGTGGAGCTGCTGCCCCCCACCGAGTACCCCTATGATGGCTCCTGGGGCTACCAGGTGACAGGCTACTACGCCCCCAGCAGCCGCTACGGCACCCCGCACGACTTTATGGCATTGGTGGATGCCCTGCATGAGGCCGGCATCGGTGTCATCATGGATTGGGTACCGGCGCATTTCCCCAAGGATGAGTTTGGCCTGTACGAATACGATGGCGCGTGCTGCTACGAATACAGCGACCCCGCCAAGTGGGAGCACAAGGACTGGGGCACCCGGGTCTTTGATTTCGGACGCACCGAGGTGCAGAGCTTCCTCACCTCCAGCGCGAACTTCTGGGCGCATACATATCACATAGACGGCATAAGAGTGGACGCTGTGGCCAGTATGCTGTATCTGGATTATGGCCGGCAGGAGGGCGAATGGCGCCCGAATATCAACGGCGGCCGGGAAAACCTGGAGGCAGTGGCCTTCCTGCGCAAGCTGAACAGCGCGGTGCTGAGCGAGCACCCCGGTTTCCTCATGATCGCGGAGGAATCCACCGCGTGGCCGCTGGTTACCCGCCCGCCGGAGATCGGCGGCCTGGGCTTCAACTTTAAGTGGAACATGGGCTGGATGAACGATACCCTGTTCTACACCTCGCTGGACCCCTACTTCCGCAGCTACAATCACGATAAGCTCACCTTCAGCATGATGTACGCCTTCAGTGAGAACTTTGTGCTGCCCATCTCCCATGATGAGGTGGTGCACGGCAAGGGCTCGCTGCTGAATAAAATGCCCGGGGACTATAACCAGAAATTCGCGGGGCTGCGCACCTTTATGGGCTATATGATGACCCACCCCGGCAAAAAGCTGCTCTTTATGGGCTGTGAGTTCGGCCAGTTTATTGAATGGGACTACCATAAGCAGCTGGACTGGATGCTGCTGGATTACGAGAGCCACCGCAAAACGAAGGATTACATCCGGGCGCTGAACCACTACTACCTGGCTCACCCCGCCCTGTGGCAGGTGGAGGATAACTGGGATGGCTTCCGCTGGCTGAATGCCGATGACAACACACGCAGCGTCATCACCTATTACCGCGCCGATGAAAAGGGCAAAAAATCACTGGTGCTGTGCAACTTTGCCGCCAGCCGGTGGGAGGACTACCGTATGGGCGTGCCGGAGGCCGGTACCTACCGGGTGGCCCTGTGCAGCGAGGAAGAGCAGTATGGCGGCGCGGGATTTGACCGGGAAACGCTGTACCGCAGCGAGGAACAACCGCTGGGCCAATGGGCACACAGCATCACGCTGGATGTGCCGCCGCTCAGCTGCATGATACTGGAATCCATCAACACCGAGAAGGAGTGACATCAGATGTTCATGAAGAAAGAATGGGTGGCCATGCTGCTGGCGGGCGGCCAAGGCAGTCGGCTGTACGCCCTTACCAAAAAGCTGGCCAAGCCCGCGGTGCCCTTTGGCGGCAAATACCGCATCATCGATTTCCCCCTTTCCAACTGTGTCAATTCCGGCATAGATACTGTGGGCGTACTGACCCAGTACCAGCCGCTGGTGCTCAATGAATACCTGGGCAACGGCCAGCCGTGGGATTTGGACCGGCTGAACGGCGGCGTATTTGTACTGCCCCCCTACCAAAAAAGCAGCGGCAGTGACTGGTACACCGGCACCGCCAATGCCATCTGCCAGAATATCCCCTTTATTGAGCGTTACGACCCCGAATATGTTCTCATCCTCTCCGGTGATCACATCTACAAGATGGACTACACCAAGATGCTGGATCACCACAAAAAGATGGGCGCGGACTGCACCATCGCGGTTTTTGAAGTGCCGATGGAGGAAGCCTCCCGCTTTGGTATTATGAATACCCGCGAGGATACCACCATCTACGAGTTTGAGGAAAAGCCCAAGAACCCCAAGAGCAACCTGGCCTCGATGGGTGTTTATATCTTTACCTGGAAAAAGCTGCGGGAATACCTGCTGGCCGATGACGCCGACCCCGCTTCGGAAAAAGACTTTGGCAAGAACATTATCCCCAAGATGTTGGCGGCAGGCGAAAAGCTGGTAGCCTATTCCTTTGAGGGCTACTGGAAGGATGTCGGCACCATCGATAGCCTGTGGGAGGCCAATATGGACCTGTTGGATCCCAAGGTGCCGATGGATCTTTACGACCCCAGCTGGAAGATTTACAGCCGCAACCCCTGCATGCCGCCGCACTACATTGCGCCGGGCGCCAAGGTACAGAACTCGATGGTCTCTGAGGGCTGCGAGATTGCCGGCCATGTGGATTTCTCCATCCTGTTCTCCGGTGTTCATGTGGCGAAAAACGCCGTGGTGGATTCCAGCATCCTAATGCCGGGCGCCGTGGTGGAAGAGGGCGCCGAAGTGCACTTTGCCATTGTGGCGGAAAACGCGGTGATCCGCCGGGGCGCCTATGTGGGCGAACGCCCGGAACTGATGGCCGATAAAGACCAGTGGGGCGTTACCGTCATTGGTGCCGGGGTCACCGTTGGGGTTGGAGCTATTGTACCCGCCCGCGGCATGGTAGAAGAAGATGTAGGGGAGGTGCTGTAACATGGCCAATAACAAAATGACGGGCATTATCTTTTCCAATTCGCACGATGACTCCTTGGGTGGCCTGACCGCGCGACGCTCCATGGGCTCAGTGCCCTTTGCCAGCCGTTACCGCCTCATCGACCTGGTCCTTTCCCGCATGTCCCACGCCGGAGTGGATTCTGTCGCCCTGGTTATGCAGAACAACTATCACTCCCTGATGGAACACATCGGCTCCGGTAAGGAGTGGGATCTTTCCCGCAAGCGGGGCGGCATTGCCTATTTCCCACCCTATTCCTCCGTCGGCAGCGCCGGTTACAGCCGCGGTACGCTGGAATCGATGACCAGCCTTTTGGGCTATCTGCAAAGCTCCAGCGCCGATTACATCGCTGTTTCGGATTGCGATGTCATCTGCGGTGTCGATCTTTCCGATGTCCTGGAGTATCACATTGCGCATAAAGCAGGCATTACCCTTATCTGCACGGAGCACGGACACAGCTCGGTCATGGTTTCCGCCGGAGAGGACGGCCGCCTGCTGGAAGCCACCCGCGGCGGCGAAGGCGACCTGATGTTCAATAATATGTATATCGTCAACCGGGAACTGCTCATTCAGTTGGTGACCGAAGCTGCCAGCCTGAATCAGTATTCCTTTGTGGATACCTGCCTGATCCAAAAAGGGCGGGAATTGCCCATCTACTGCTATCGGTATGACGGTTTTTGCCGGGCGGCCAACAGCATGCAGGCCTACTTTGAGATCTCGATGCGTCTGCTGGACCCCGCGGTGCGCAGCACTCTGTTCCCCATGGACCGTCCCGTTTACACCCGCGTGCAGGATGAGGTCCCGGTGAAATACGGTCTTTCCGCCGCCGTTTCCAATTCTCTTGTGGCCGATGGCTGCATCATCGAGGGCCGGGTGGAAAATTGCATTGTATTCCGTGGGGCCCGCATTGGGCATGGTGCGGTGGTGAAAAATTCCATCATCATGCAGGGCTGTTACATTGGCAATGGTGCCGACTTGGATTACTGCATCTGTGATAAGGGCGTGCTGGTGGCCGATAATCGTCGTCTGGCAGGTTATGCCAGCTATCCGCTTTACCTTCCGCGGGATACCAGAGTCTGAGCCTCGCTTATTTTAGCTTGACTAAAACTGTGCGGATGCCGCAGGCGATGGCCCCCGCACCGCGCAGTTACCTATTATATATAAGGAGGAAAGCCTGCAATGAAAATTCTGTTTGCGTGCAGCGAGTGTAGCCCCTTTGCCGCCTCCGGCGGGCTGGCCGATGTGGCAGGTTCCCTGCCGGCCGCCCTGCAAAAGGAGGGCGCCGAGTGCCGGGTCATTATGCCGCTTTACGGCAGCATCGGCCTGCAGTGGCGCGCCAATATGACCTTTCTCACCAGCTTTGGGGTGCCGCTTTCCTGGCGGGTGGCGCACTGCGGTGTCTTTACCATGCAGTATGGCGGCGTACAGTATTACTTCCTGGATAACGAGCAGTATTTTAAGCGGGAGGGCGGCATATACGGATACTTTGATGAGGCCGAGCGCTTTGCGTTTTTCTCTAAGGCTGTGCTGGAGGCCCTAACCCACATTGATTATGAGCCGGATGTCATCCACTGCAATGACTGGCAGACCGCTCTTATCCCGGTTTACCTCAATGTATTCTATCGTGAGGTCCCCAAGCTCTCCCGCACCCATACCGTCTTTACCATTCATAATATCCAGTATCAGGGGCAGTTTGGGCTGGATGTGGCCGGGGATGTGTGCGGCCTGCCGGACTGGGCCATCGGTAAGGTGGAATTCCACGGGGACCTGAATATGATGAAGGGCGCCCTGGAGGAATGCGAGCGCATCTCCACTGTAAGCCCCACCTATGCCAAGGAAATCCTCGACCCCTATTTTGGCCATGGGCTGGATGAGATCCTGCGGCAGAAGGAGTGGAAGCTGTGCGGCATCCTCAATGGCATTGATACCGTTGGCTACAATCCCTCCAGGGATCACGCCCTGGCCGCCAATTTCTCGGCGAGAAAGCCGGAGGGCAAGGCCCTGTGCAAGGCCGCCCTCCAGCAGCAGATGCGCCTGCCGGAAGAACCCGATACCCCCATTCTGGCCATGGTAAGCCGCCTGGTAAGCCACAAAGGGTTTGATTTGGTGGAATACGCCATGGAAAATATGCTGCGCATGGGGATGCAGGTCGTCATACTGGGCAACGGCGAGTACCGCTATGAGGAATTCTTCCGGGAGATGCAGCGGCGGCACCCGCAGCAGGTGGCCTTTACCTGCGGGTTTATGCCCACCCTCTCCCGGCAGATCTACGCCGGAGCCGATTTCTTCCTGATGCCCAGCCAGAGCGAGCCCTGCGGCCTGGCCCAGATGATCGCCCTGCGGTATGGCACCATCCCCATTGTGCGCAGCACGGGCGGCCTGGCGGATTCCATCATCGACTGGGACACCCCGGGCGGCGGCTGCGGCTTTACCTTCCAGAGCTACAATGCCGATGATATGCTGGGGGCCGTGCGGCGGGCCATGGGGCTGTATCACAGCGAATACCGCGCCGAAATGCTGCCCCGCGCCCTCAAGTGCGATTTTAGCTGGCGGCGCAGCGCCAAGCAGTACATGGCCATGTATTTGGGCATATAATAAAAAAACAAGCCCCTGTGGATGGAAAAATCCGGGGGGCTTGTCTTTTTTTGTCGATTATGTTACCATAACCATGGTGCGACCAACACGGCCGGCGGTTGTTTTCCCCGTTCCTTTGGGAAGGGGGTGATGCGTATGGTTACATACGAGGCGCTTTTTGCGTTCTGTTTAGTAATTATTAGCATCATTGCTTTATTTCAAGGCAATAAAAAATAACCGCCCACTCTACCAAAGTAACGGTTATTTTTTAACTTAAACTTTGGGGAAAACAACCGCTGTCCGGTCGCACCCTTCGCATTTATAGTAACATTTTGCATCCGCAATGTCAAGCGGGGCAAATAATTTGGGCCGCGGCGGGAAAAATTACACTGATTACAATTTCGTAACCGAATTGTGTATCTCTGGCGTACGCATCTGTATATGGTTGGAGGAATTCACGGATTATTTACAAATTTTCACCCTAAAAATTGCAAAAGGGGGTTGCAATTGGTTACAATATGTAATACAATGACTATGGTAAGCGGCGGTGGAGACGCCGCACACCACACCAAAATAATTTTAGGAGGAAATCACAATGAAAAAAGTACTCGCACTGGTACTGGCTGTCATCATGGTTTGCACCATGGCTTTCGCAGCTGGTAATGCTGTAACTGTTGTTCCCGGTGGTTCTGGTAGCAACACTTATGGTACTGTTGAACTCGCAGATAAGTATGATGCCAACAATAAGTATGTCCTGGAACTGGATGATGCTTTCTTCAAGGTTCTCGACACCTATCTGAATAATCCTACTCGCGATGCCAAGAACTTCAAGGTTGAAGGCGTAGCTGGTTCTTTCAACGAAGGCAAATATCAGATTGCTGTTGACAACACCGATCGTGCTCTGGATGGCAAAGTTGACATGACCATCAACACCCTCAAGATCACCTCTGTTGCTAAGACCAACACCTATGCTGAATTCACCGCTAAAGATGGCAAGCTCGTTCTGAGCAAGCTGGTTGAAGGCGGCGTGTCCAAGGCTGTTACTGGTGTTTTCGACACTGAATTCTGGGCTGCCTATGATATCGGTTATAAGACCACTAAGCTGACTGCTGGTTCCAGCTTTGACTGGGCTACTGAAGGTTGGTATGTTACTGGTAATGAGGCCATCGAGACCACTCATGTAAATGGCAATATTACTCTGAAGGTTCCCGCTAAAACCGCTTTCAAATTCACCGTAGCTAATGGCGATCCCACCAAGATCAGCGCTTCTGTTATCCCCAATGGCGTAAGTGTTAACACCAATACTGTTGATGTTGATGGCTTCAAGGTAACTGCTGGTTCTCTGACCTATAAGATTAAGGGCGATACCAATGATTACTACTATGGTGTAGACGCTAACGGCAAGCTGTATGCTTCCGGTCTGACCTTTGGCGTAACCAAGGATATCAATGGTGTTGAGACTGGTTACTGGACCATGACCACCACTAATGCTCGTGATATGGTTAAAGCTGACGGCGTTATCCCCAATGTTGGCGGTTCTACCACCAATACTGGTAACACTGGCACCACCACCAACCCCGGCACCGGCGCTAACGATGTTGTTGGCGTAGCTGCTGCCCTGGCTGTTGTTGCTCTGGTTTCCGGCGCAGCCATCTCCCTGAAGAAATAAGTTAGGCTACCCTTGCTTAAATCTCCTAAGAGATAAACCAAAATCACCCCCCGGTTTCTCCAGCCGGGGGGCTTTTGTTACAATTCTGCTGCGTTCATCCCACCGCTACACGCCGGCCGCCGGGGTGTAATCGGTAATGGCAATCTCGATATTCAGCTCCGGCACAGAAATGCCCGTGGGATAGCCAGTGTCCTCCGCCAGCATCACCTCATAATGGAAAAATGTGCAGTCTGCCGTAGCCGTAATGTGCCCGTTCTGTCGGGTGACGGTCAGCGCGTCCGCCCCGGCAAAGGCCCGCTCCATCACCGCTGCCAGCGCTTCCTCGTGGATGGTGTGATCCTGCAGGTCGATGACGGTATCGCCGTAGATCATTTGGGAGCCCTCCGGCCCCAGCACAAAGCTGAGCCCCAGCAGCACCTCCGGCTCCATCAGTGTAATGCTGAACACCTCGCCGGTCTTTTCCACCTCGGCGCAGCCCTCTATATTTTCGTAAGTAAAGGCCGCCGTGAAGCGGCAATCCGCGGTCAGCCGGGCCTGTATTTCATCAGGCGTGATGCCCGGCTCGCCCCCCTTGGCGCAGCCGCCCAGCAGCAACAGGCACAGGATCATTGGCAGGATTTTTCTCATGCGCTCGCCCCCTTGCCCCATGCTATGCCGCCGCGGGCGGGGATATGCAGGCGCAAGAAAGCCCCCCGGCTGGAGAAACCGGGGGGTGTTTTGTTGTTATCTCTTAGGAGATTTAAGCAGTCGTGGGACTAACTTATTTCTTCAGGGAGATGGCAGCGCCGGAGACCAGAGCAACAACAGCCAGAGCAGCAGCTACGCCAACTACATCGTTAGCGCCGGTGCCGGGGTTGGTGGTGGAGCCGGTGCCGGTGGTAGCAGAAGATGCAGTGATAGCCTTATCGGTAACAACAACGGGGCCAGCAACCTTGGCGGTAGCGGTCAGAACCTTGTTGGAATCGAATGCAGCGTTCAGAGTGGTGGCAGTGCCATCAGCATTCAGAACATACATCTTTGCGCCATCTTTCTGGCTGTTAACATACAGGGAAACAGCCTTGTTGGGAACGGTAACGCCAACCAAAGTTTCAACAACAGTAGCATCGTTGTCAACAACATTCTTGTTGAACTTCTCTTCAGCCTTACCAGTCAGCGCAGTCAGATCGGTGAAGAGCAGCTTCTCGCCGACTTTCAGAGTATAAACAACGGTGAAGTTGCCAGTAGCAACGTTAATCTCAACAGAGTTAACCTTGGTGTTAACATCGCTGGTGGTCTTAACAGTGTACAGGGTATCTTCTACCAGGGCACCAAGAGAGGTCATGCCTTTTTCGATTACGATGGTATCAGTGGGATAACCATAATCGAAGCCCAGGCACATAAACAGACCATTGACATCATTCAGGATGGTGTCCATCTCATTGAAGCCAGCAGTGTTCTCCATAGAAATATTGGTGCTGGAGGCATAGAGGGTCTTGCCGTCCTTAACCTTGGTAAATTTAGCGTCCAGAAGAGGATTCTTAACGCCGGTCTGGGTAACTTTAATAGTAGAAATGATGATGTCAGCCTTACCATCGCGGCCAGCGGTCTCGCTTGCCTTGGTAGTAACAACATACTTATCGCCGCCAGAGGTCTTTACCCAACCCTGGGAAGCAATGAGATCAGCGCCCTTTTCAAAGGCGATAGCAACCTTAACATCAGCGGCCTTGGCAGAATCCGGAACATTCAGATCGCTACGGGTGAAGATGATGGACTTACCGGGCAGAACATGACCCAGGTGCTGGTTATTGGAATCATAGTTGGGAGTGGTAGCTTCAGTAGCGGTACCAATCTCAACAGCCATAGCCATGGTGCAAACCATGATGACAGCCAGTACCAGTGCGAGTACTTTTTTCATTGTGATTTCCTCCTATAATTAAGCGAAAGGCCGCAAATCCGCTTAATCAAGGGCTTTTCAGCCACTATTCCTACACCACCCACCCCCAAATTTGTGTGTAAAAAGTGGTGTAAATGGGGTGGTCTTTTGGCCTTCGATAAGTCCATCTCACCACCCCCGCAAATCACAAATCACAATGTTTTTACCCTATTTTACGCCCAATATGGCCTAAATTAATCCACATAATATGCAAAATAGAAAATTGTACCGTTACCAAAATGTAATATTTACACTTAATTACAAAAATAGCCCCCGGAGAATGCTCCGGGGGTGGTGTATGGGCTATTTAGTGGTTTACGGCGCTGGTTTCCTTCTCCCGCAGGTAGGTGGCTTCCAGGTCGGCCAGATGCAGCTTGACGGCGATGGGGTATTTATCGTAGGCCACGCTTATGGAAAAATTCCCGCCCCGTGCAGCGTCATCAAAGCCACCCATGTGCCAGCGGATCGCCGTGGCTTCGGCCGGCTTCAGTCGCACAAAGCGCTCGATGAGGAACACGCTTTTTTCACCGTGGCCGTAGGGGAACGCGTCCTCGATGGTGTAGTAGGGCACCTTTTCCCACTGGCCGGTTTTTTCATTCTTCACATTGCGGGTGCTTATTTTGTAGAATTGTGCCTTGCACACATCATGCAGCAGGGCGCACAGCGCAAAGCTTTCGGCGCTATCGGTTTCGGGGTCGAAGTGCTTTTCCATCATCACCTCGTAGACATTAACGCTGTGCTGCACCAAGCCGCTGGGGCAGGCGCAGTGATAGCGGGTGCTGGCCGGCGCGGTGAAAAAATCGGTGGTTTGCAGCCATTCCAGCAGGCGGTCGGCGCCCTCCCGGTGGATGTTGGCCTGATAATACTCGATGAATTTCTGCTTGTAATCCATAGTCGGCTCCTTTTTATTTTCTATGGATATGATACCACATCCCGCCCCCCGGCGCAATAACAAAGCCCCCCGGCTGGAGAAACCGGGGGGTGTTTTGTTGTCTCAATGAGAATTAAGCAAGCGGTAGCTTAACTTATTTCTTCAGGGAGATGGCAGCGCCGGAAACCAGAGCAACAACAGCCAGAGCAGCAGCTACGCCAACAACATCGTTAGCGCCGGTGCCGGGGTTGGTGGTGGTGCCGGGGGTAGCGGGGGTAGTGGTAGCACCGGGGATATTGCTAACATTCAGAGCCTTGGTGCCCTGGAAGATACCATACAGGTAATCAGTGGTCTTCAGGGTCCAGTAGCCAGTCTCAGTGCCAACAGCATTCTTCTCGATAACGAAGGTCATGCCAGAAGTATAAACTTTACCAGCCTTGGTCACGGCATAGTACAGATCATTGGAGCCGTTAGTGGCCTCAATCTTATACTCAATGGTACCAGCAGAAACAGCATAGCCCTTGGTGATCTTAGCGGTCAGACCATAGGTGGCATCAGGAGTGCCAGCAGTGATGCTCTCGAAGGTGAAATAGGTCTTAGCAGGAACAGTCAGAGTAACACCAGCAGCATCCAGTTCAATAGTGGTAGCTTTGGTAGAATTGTTGTAGTTCCAGCCCTCGGCAACGGTCTTGTTACCATCGTCAGCGATAACATCATGTGCTTCATAACCAATGTCGTACTTAGCGTTCAGCTTTTCGGTAATGGTAGTGGCAGTAGCGGTTTTGTCCATACTACCAATAATGAGTTTATCAACTACAAACTCATTAGCGCTGTTTACCTTGAAAGTAACATAGTTGTTAGCATCATACTTGATAGTGAAAACGCCGAGGGTCAGGTCAGCAACGCCATCCAGAGCCTTGTCAGCAACCTTAACAGGAACATAATAGTTATCCTTATTTTCGGCATCATAACCACCATTCAGACCGGATACGGTGAAAACATCAGCGTTGGTCTTGCCAGTGGGCTTGACAGCAGACAGAAGGTTGAAATAATCAGCGGGAACCTGCAGATAATAGGTCTCGGTGAAATCAATGTCTTTGCTAGGATCAAGAGTAATGGTAGCAACAGTGCCATTGTTGTTAACAACAAGCTTATTGCCAGTGTCGATGGTCAGGGCCATAGCCATGGTGCAAACCATGATGACAGCCAGTACCAGTGCGAGTACTTTTTTCATTGTGATTTCCTCCTATAATTAAGCGAAAGGCCGAAAACCCGCTTAATCAGAGGCTTTTTAGCCATTTTGCCTACACCACCCACCCCCAAATTTGTGTGTAAAAAGTGGTGTAAATGAGGTGGTCTTTTGGCTTGGGATAAGTCCCTTTCTCCGACCAGCCAAACAACAAATCACAATGTTTTTACCCTATTTTACGCCCAATATGGCCTAAATTAATCCACATAATATGCAAAATAGAAAATTGTACCGTTACCAAATTGTAATATTTACACTAATTTACATAAATCGCGGAAAAAATTACACCATCCGGTGGTGTAAGCGCAAAAACTCTTCCAAAAATATGTCCCAATAGTGTAGAATGGGGAATACCGGCGAATTTTGTCGCCGAGAAAGGAGTTAATGTGTATGCAAGAAGTACAAAAAACCGAAAAACGCAAGGACACCCGCGGCCGCGTGCTGCGCACCGGAGAAAGCCAGCGCCCCGATGGCAGCTACCAGTTCCGCTGGAGTGAGGGCGGCGAGCGCCACACCCGCTATGCCCCCACATTGGAGGCCCTCCGGCAAAAGGAGGACGAGATCGCCCGCCAGCGGCTGCTGGGCCGCCTTTCCACCGGGGGCAGCGCCACCGTGGGCCAGCTGGTGGAACGCCACATGCTGCTGCGCCCCAACCTGCGGGAGCGTACCCGCCGCAGCTACCGCAATACCATCGCCCACCTGCAGCCGGATGACCTCTGGAGCCGCAAGGCCAAGGATGTCACGGTGGGGGATTGCAAGCTCTATTTCACCCGCCTGCAGCAGGGTGGTCTCTCCTACGAATCCATCCGCAACGACCATTCCTTCCTCTCCTCGGTGTTCAAAAATGCCGTGGAAGAAGGCACCGCCGGCTGGAACCCCTTCTCCTTCCGGCTGGGCTTCCTCCAGCGGGAGCCCAAAAAAGAGCGGGAAGCCCTCACCCCGCAGCAGCAGGCCGCCCTTCTGGAATTCATGGAGCAGGATACCTACTGCCGCCGCTACCGCGATCTTTTTTTGATCCTCCTGCATACCGGTCTCAGGGCAGGGGAGTGCGCCGGGCTCACGGTCGAGGATATCCACCTGCACAGCGGCTATCTCCAGGTCGATCACCAGGTCTACTACTCCCCAGAGCAGGGAGGTATGGTGTGGGCGCCCCCAAAAACCGAAAAAAGCTGCCGCAAGATCCCCCTCACCGCCCCCGCGGCAGAAGCGCTCCAGCGGCGCATCCTCGTGGCCCGTCAGTTCGGCCGGTGTCAGGTCATCGGTCAGCGGCGGCATTTTTTATTTCCCTGCCTCAATGGCTCCCGCCCCTTGCATGGCGTCGATTTCGACCGCATCTTCCGCAATGTTCATCGGCGCTACGCCCAAAGCGGCGGCATCCCCATCGCCGCCCTCACCCCGCACATCCTGCGCCACACCTTCTGCACCGGCCTGGTCCGCCGCGGGCTGGATGTCAAAAGCGTGCAGTACCTCATGGGCCACGCCTCGGCCGGCGTCACCCTGGATGTTTACAGCCATGTCAATTATACCGATGTAAAGGAGAAGATGCTGGATCTCGCCTCGTAATCCCGGGCGCAAATGGATATAAAAACGGCAAACCCCCAAATGCAGGGAAATGGCTGCATACAGGGGGATTATTTTTTACCCTTTTTCAGTTTTCATCGGGGGCATAGCCCAGCACATTCCGGGGCTGGCCGTACACATCCCGCAGGATAGCCACCCGCTCCAGTCCGGCGTTTCGCAGCAGCGCGGCCACCGCCTCGCCCTGCTCCTCGCCTATCTCATACAGCAGCAGTCCGCCGGGGGTCAGCATCCGCGGGTAAATGTCATTAAACCCCCGGTAGAAGTCCAGCCCGTCGGCTCCGCCGTCCAGTGCCATGGCCGGCTCCTGCCGCACCTCCTTTTGCAGGGTGGGCAGCTCGCCGCTGGCAATATAGGGCGGGTTGCTCAGGATGGCATCATACGGCCCTTGGATCGTCGGGGGAGGGCAGAGGGCGTCGCCCTGCACGGCGGTCACATTGTCCGCCTTATGCCGGGCCATATTGGCCCGCAGGTACTCCATCGCCTCCGGGGATAGCTCCAGCACCGTCACATTGGCCGCAGGCAGCGTTTTCGCCACCGTAATGGCAATACACCCGCTGCCGCCGCAGAGCTCCAGCACGCGGCATTCTGGCCGTTTTCGCAGGTAGTCTATGGCCGCCTCCGCCAGCTGCTCGGTCTCCGGCCGGGGGATCAGCACTCCGGGGCCTACCGTAAAGTCCCGCCCCATAAAGTCCCATTCCCCCAGGATATACTGTACCGGCTCCCCGGCGGCCCGCCGCCGCAGCAGCGCAAGGTATTCCTCCCGTTCGGCCTGCGGATAGTGCTCATCCTTTTTCAGGGGGTAGTTGGTGCGGTTCAGCCCGCTCACCTTTTCCAGCAGCAGGAATGCGTCCGTCGCGGCATCGTCACAGGGGGCTGGGTGCACCCGCCGCCGCAGCAGATGCTCCCCTTGCCGCAGCAGCTCCCGATAGGTGCCTTTACCAGCGGTCGGCATTTTCGTCCTCCGGTATCACCGCCTCCAGGGCGGCAATGGCGCACTCTATCTGGCTGTCGTCCGGTTCGCAGGTGGTAATGCGCTGCAGCCACATGCCGGGTGCCGAGATGATGCGGGTCAGAATCCCGTCGGAGCGGCCCGCCAGCTTGATGAGCTCATAGCTGATGCCCACCACCACCGGGATAAGCGCCAGCTTCAGCAGCATCCGGATGGCCGGGTTATCCCAACTGATAAAGGAGCCCACAATGATGGAGATAAACACCACCAGGAACAAAAAGCTGGTGCCGCATCTGGGGTGGAACCGCCGCTGCGGCCGGATATTTTCCACCGTCAGGGGCAGTCCGGCCTCGTAGCAGGCGATGGATTTATGCTCCGCCCCGTGGTACTCAAAGACCCGGTGGATCTCCTTCATGCGGCTGCACAGCCACATGTATCCCACCAGGATGATGACCTTGATGAGACCCTCAAAGAGCGAAAGCCCAATGCCGGCGCCCAGCAGCGGCTTCAGCAGGGAAGAAAGCCCGGTGGGGATGAAGATAAACAGCACCGCCGCCAGGGCCACCCCCAGCACCACGGCCACACCGCCCAGTACCTTCATCAGGTTATCGCCCAGCTTTTCCTCCAGCCACTTGTCAAATTTGGTGGGCTCCTCCTCCACGCCGGCCTTTTCGGCGCTCTTCATCAGGCAGCCGTAGCCCACCACCATCGAATCCACCATGTTGAAGATGCCCCGCAGAAAGGGCACCCGGCGGGTCCAGTGCGCCTTTTGACCCCCCTTGTGGGTGTTCCAGGTCTCCACATCTATGCTGCCGTCCGGCAGCCGGGTGGCCATACTCGTCAGGAACGGTCCCCGCATCATAATGCCCTCAATCAGGGCCTGTCCGCCTATGGAAGTTTTCTTCTTTTCGTTTGCCATATGGGTATGTTTATTTCCTTTCTCAGCCCCTTGCCAGCGGCAGGGTAATGGTCACGGTGGTGCCCTCTCCCTTGCGGGAAGTAAGCTTCAGGCTGCCGCCGTGCATATTGATGATCTCATCCGCCACCGCCAGCCCTATGCCGGAACCGCGGCGGGAGGATTTTCCTTTGTAAAAACGGTCCTTCACCCTCGGCAGCTCCTCCGGCGCGATGCCGATGCCGGTATCCGCCACCGAGATAACGGCGCTGCCGCTTATGGTGGTCAGCGTCACCGCCACGGTGTCTCCGCCGTCGGAGTACTTGATGGCGTTATCCAGGATATTGATAAACACCTGCCGCAGCCGGTTGCGGTCTGCATAAACGATGATGACGCCCTCCGGCTCCTCGTACAGCAGGGTCTTGTTTTCCCGTCGGGCCCGCTCAGTGTACATCAGCACCACATCGCTCAGCTCCGCCGCCAGGTCCACATTCTCGCGGGTAAGCACCATCCGTCCGCCCTGGATGCGGGAAAAGTCCAAAAGCTCCTCCACCATCTGAGAAAGCCGCTCCGTCTCCCCCATGATGACCTGCATGCCCTTCCGCCTTGTTTCGGGGTCCAGGTCGTCGTCGCTCAGCAGCGTTTCGCCCCAGCCCCTTATGGCAGTCAGCGGGGTGCGCAGCTCGTGGGAAACCGAAGAGATGAAGTCATTTTTCACCTGCTCGGCGTTACTCAGCTCCTCCGCCATATTGTTGATGGAGGCGCACAGCTGGCCGATCTCATCGTCATTGTGGGTGTCCAGCCGCACATCAAAGTCGCCCTGGGCGATCTGCCGGGCGGTCCGGCTCACCTCGCCCACCGGCACGATGATGGAATTCATGAAGTAGCTGCTGGTATACAGCACAAACAGCAGAATGGCCAGCGCCACCAGCGCCGCAAAAACGGTGATCAGGGTCAGCTGCCGGTCGATGGCCTGCATCGAGACCACATACCGCAGCCCCAGCAGGTCCTCTCCCGAAAGGGAGGAAAGCACGGTCACAGCCATAATTTTCTGGCCGTCCCATCGCCCGGTAAAGGAGCCGATACCGCCGTTTGTTCTCGAGTCGGCCAGGTCGGGCATGGCGGTATCCTGCGGCAAAAACCCGCTGGAGGTGAGGAACACCGTCCCTTCGCTGTCTATGGCCATCAGCTCTATGCGGTCCCTGTACTCAAAATCCTGTACCAGCTCATACAGCCGGGCATTAAAGTCGCTGCCCGCATCGGCCGCGGCGCTTTCCAGGCGGGCGCTTACCGCGGCCGCCCGCGTGCGGATGTACTGGGAGGCACTATTGTAGTAGAAAGAATGCATGGCGGCGGAAACACCGATGACCATGGCCACCATGATGACCACGATAATGCCAAAGCTATTCAGTAACCACCGCTTGGTGATGCTGCTGCGTGGTGCCATCGGCTTTCCGCCTCCTTTCTTCCGCTTCGTTTTTTGGGACGCTCCGTCCGGCGAAAACCGGCGCTGGCGGCGTCAGAGAGCCTCGACAGGCATCAGTCCGCCTTCGCCGGACAAGAGCCTGCCTGCGGCTCTCTTTCTTGCCATCCTCCGTTTTTCGGCCGGCCGCGGCTTATTCCACCCACTTGTAGCCAAAGCCCCACACCGTGGTGAGGTATTTGGGATTGCTGGGCTCCGGCTCTATCTTCATCCGCAGCCGGCGCACATTCACATCCACTATCTTGTCATCGCCAAAGTAGCTGTCGCCCCATACAGTGGTCAGCAGGGCGCTGCGGTCCAGGGCCACATTGGGGTTGCGCATAAAGTGCTCCATCAGCTGAAATTCCACCTGCGTCAGGTCGATCTTCTGGCCGTCGCGGGTCAGGCTGCGGCTGCGGATATTGAGCTGGAACGGGCCGGAGCGCAGTTCTGTCTCCGGCTCCTGCTTGGCGCTGCTCATGCTTACCCGGCGGTAAACGGCATCCACCCGGGCCACCAGCTCGCTGGGGCTAAAGGGCTTGGTGATGTAGTCATCGGCGCCCAGCATCAGGCCGTTCACCTTGTCCATCTCCTGGCTTTTGGCGGAAAGCATAATGATGCCCAGGGTGTTGTTTTTCTCCCGGATATGCTTGCAGACGGCAAAGCCGTCGATGCCGGGCATCATGATATCCAGAATGGCGACCGAAAAGCTGTCGCCCTGCTCATCAAAGACACGGATGGCATCCTCGCCGCAGCTGACATCCACGACCTCGTAGCCGCTGCGCTGCAGATTGATGACCTCAAATTCACGGATGGCGTCCTCGTCCTCACAGATGAGAATTTTGCGGGGTGCTGCCATAAGTTTTACCTCCTGTGTGTTGGTTTTTTGGGAACCCCATGGGGGAGAATTGCGATATTTTTTCCGGCTTCTGGTTTTACTGGGGGAGGGGATTGGCCATCTCCCGACGCAGGGCGGCGATCCCAGTAGGGAGAACGCTGTTTTTCCCCTGGCCGCGGCCGACGGGCTGCCGGTTGGTTTTTAGCGAGCCGTTTTCCCTCTGCTTGAATTTTAAGCCCAATAGGGGATCGGCTGGCGCTTTGCCAGTTTCCCGGTGCAGGGCTGGGACAGCAGTTATCCCAGCAGGGAGAAGCCTTCTTCCACCTGTGTCATGCTGATGGGGCTGCCGGCTGGCAGGAAAGCGTAGTAGGCAAATTGACCGCGGGTGGCCAGCAGGGTGTAGCCCTCCGGCTCGGTGCCCTCGGCGGCGGAAACCACCCGCAGCCGCAGGTATTCCTCGCCGGTTTCATTCAGGCTGCCGGTGTACCGCCGGAAAATGACCTCCCTGGTTTCGGCCCGGCGGGAAAGGGTCAGGGCATCCATCCAGTACTGGTCGTACAGGGCGGGCGGCAGGATAAAGCGCCAGCCATCGGTGGTATTCTGGTAGCAGGCGGCCACGGTGGAATAGCTGCCGTACTGCAGGGTCCGGTACTCGGTAAAATAGCGGGTCTCTTCCCGGCTGCTGCCGGCGGAGCCGGGCACAACGGCGCTCCAGGGCAGCTCCACTATGCCGTCGCCGTTGATATCGGCCGGGGAGGCCCCGGAGTAGCAGTAACCATCGGCATAGCCGGCGGGGGCTTCCTCCTGCGGGAGGACCAGCCGGCCGTTCTGCACGCCCACAAGAAGGGAGGCAGTCATATCGGCATTGATGCGGCCGGAGAAAACGGTGCCGGGCAGCTCCTGCGCGATGAGGCCGGTGACCGATTCCAGGATGTTCTGCAGGCGCAGGGAGCTGTAAGCGGAATCCAGCACCGAGATGCCGACGCCGCTCCAGCCGATGTACTGCAGGGTGACGCCGCCATCCACGGTGGCCGCTATGAGTTCTTCATAGCCGTCGCCGTCAAAATCGGCAATGGCCATGCCATCGCAGCTGATGTGAAATTCCTCCGAGAGGGCGGCATCCCGGTAGCGGTACAGGTACAGGGTATCAAATTCCCGGTCGGGCTCACGCCAGCCCACCAAAAGGTCGGTGGCGCCATCGCCGGAAAGGTGCCTGAAATCCACGAAAAGGACCTCGCCCTCAGTGCCGGGCAGGGCATTGCGGGCCCGCCAGCGGCCGTCGGATTTATCCAGAATTTGCAGGTAGACCAGTGGCTCATCCTCCACGGTGTAAAAGACAACGGCTTCCTGCTCTTCATCGCCGTCCAGATCGGTGAAAATGTAGGGGGAGCGGTAGCTGCCGCCGGCGGGGTAGCACAGTCGCAGCTCCTGGCCGACCACATCCCGCAGGGCTTCATCCACCTCGGTTTGCAGCTCGGAAAGGACGGGAGGTGTGAGGAGGGAATCGACATCGGGCTGGTAAAGATCGCAGCCGGAAAGACCCAGCAGCAGGCCGGCCCCCAGGGTCAGAGTACAGATGAGCTTTTTCATGGCGGTTCCTCCTTTCCGGCCATTTGGGTACAAACACCCAATCTACCATCCTTCATTGTAGTCTTTTTCCAGCAGCCTGTCAATGAACGGGGTGTAAATTCGGCGGGCCGAAAAAGGAAAATTTTCTACGAAAAGGAAGCAGGAATTTCCGGGGGAAATTGCGTATCGCGCGTGTGCGCGCAGGCGGGTGCGTGTATGCGCGCACGGGAGGGGTTATCCCCAAAATGGGAAAATGGGGCGGATAGCACAAGGCGGGCGGGAGATGATCGATCTTGCGGGGAGGGGGCATGAGCCGTCACGCCCCAGAGGTTCCGCGGTGCCGAAGGCAAGATGAAATTAAGGGATAGTTTTTGCAAACGATCCCTCCGGCTCATTTCATTCGCCACCTCCCTTTACACAAGGGAGGCTGTTGAGTGATGCACTGAAGCGAGTAGCGCGAAGTTCTTTTCGGGGACCGCAAGGTGGGCGACCGAAGGGAGCCCACAGAGGGACAAGGCCGTGGCCGGCCGGCTGCAGAAAGCGGTGGAGCAAAAAGAACTCCCCCGCTGGGTGGCGGGGGAGGGAAGAGTTGGATCATTATTTGCGGTCGGTGGGGGCATTGGCGGCCAGCACCCGCTTTTCGGCATTGGTGACAAGATTGAGCAGGGAGGTGGCGAACAGCGGGTAATCCCGGCTGAGGGATTCGGTGGAGAGAGCCAGGGCATCCGGGTGGGTGATGGGGTCCATGCCCTCGGCAGGTTTACCGGCGGCGATCTGCTCGGCATTGGCCTGGCAGACCTGCATCATAGCGGCGGAATAGGGATGGGCGATCAGGCGGTTCAGCTTGAACATGGCGGGCTGGTTCTTCTCATTGGCGCCATGCAGGACGCGGAATGCCCGGTAGACCGCGAGCATCAGAAAATCGCTGACCTCGGTGACGAGGGCGCGGCTGCCGCTGCGGTTCAGGAGATCAAAGATGATATTAAGGGAATTGGTGATAAGCTTTTTATTAAGGGTGCACTGCACGCCATTGCGGAAGCTGTTCTCCTTGCCCGCGGCATCACTTTCCGGCAGCTCCTCGATGGTGAGGGTGAGGCCGTTGCGGTCCGGGGTACGACCCAGGATGTAATCGCAGGAGACCCCGTAGAAATCGGCGGCGCGCACCAGAAAATCAAGACCGCATTCCCGGATGCCGTTTTCGTAATGGGAAAGCAAAGCCTGGGAGACCCCAAGCTGCTGTGCGGCACTCTTTTGGCTGATGCCCTTTTCTTTTCTTAGGAGAGTAAGCAAACGGGAAAATTCCGCGGCCACGGCGTACACCTCAAATCTAACATTATTACAGATAGTATAAATCATTATAATGGGGAAAGGGACATTTGTAAACCAAAAATGTCGAAGAAATGAAAGTTTCCTTAAAGTTTGTAAAATCCCATCAGAAATGCCCCGAAATTTTGTGATATTAAATAATGAGGAGTTCCTTTCACACCAAAACTGTGCTATAATATTATCCGGAAAAAGGAAAGAACGCAGGAAGGAGAGCAGGCATGAAGAACTATGTGCTGCACTTTATACGGCACGGCCGCACCGAACACCAGCGCCAGGGCGTTTATATGGGACGGCGCACCGGCTCCGAGCTTTCGGCTGAAGGGATAGGGGAGCTGCTGGCGCTGCGGCGGGAATATGACTACCCCTCGGCGGAGGTGGTATTCAGCAGCCCGCTGCCGCACTGTTTACAGACGGCGGATTTTCTCTACCCGGAGAGCCGACTGATGGTGGTGGACGAGCTGGCGGAGATGGACTTTGGCGTCTATGAGGGCAAGAGCCTGGAAGAGCTGAAGGACGACCCGGAATTTGGCCGGTGGCTGGCGGATTCTCACCACCAGAAGCCCCCGGAGGGGGAAAGCGGCGAGGAGTTCTTGATAAGGATCCAGGCGGCGGTGGCCGCAATGATAGATTACATGGCGCAAAATGAGATCTTTGAGGCGGCGGTGGTGACCCATGGCGGTGTCATTGCTACGCTGATGTCCACCCTGGGGCTGCCGCGGCAGCCGCTGCAGTTCTGGAAAACCAGCGGCGGGCGGGGCTTTACCTGCTTTGTGCACCCGCAGATCTGGCAGAACGACCACCTGATGGAGGTGGCGGGCATTCTGCCGCACGGGGCGGCGACCGCCTGCGATAACGGGACCGAAAAGAAAGGATGAGGAACAATGACACTGAATAAGGCCATAAAATTTAACGCGAAAAAGTGCCTGAGGAATAACTGGGGCCGGGCCATTCTGATCTTTGTGATCATGGCGGCGGTGAGCGCGGTGCTGGGCGCTTTGGATAATGCGATCTTTTCCGCCTTTGGCTTTCACCGGGTGGAGATCAGCATAGATCTGCTGCGGGGCGGCTATATGGAATGGTGGCTGGCGGAGGGCGCCGATGTGACCTGGTATGAGGTGGCGCTGAGCATCCTGCTTTCGCTGGTGCAGCTGTGCATTATGGCACCGCTGACATTGGGCGCCGCCAACTGGGCGCTGGAGCTTTCCGATGGGCGTAGCAATTCCATTGGGGAGCTGTTCTGGGCCTTTGATAACGCGGCGTGGTACCGCAGCGTATGGATGAGCATTACCGTGGCGGTAAAGACGGGGCTGTTCGCTATCGCAGTGGAGGCGATCCCGACGGCGATGATGGCGATAGGCGCGGCCAACCTGTGGGAGAACCGCTCCCTGGGGGTGCCGCTGGTGGTCATCGGCAGTGTGCTGATGCTGGTGGCACTGCCCTTTACCTGGTGGTTTGGCGCGCGGTACATGGCGGCCAACCTGCTGCTGTGCGACCGGTACTACTACACCGTAAAAGAGGCGACAAGGCTTTCGGTAGCGCTGACCCGCGGCCGCCGCTGGCAGATCGTAGGATTTTACCTTTCCTTCCTGCCGTGGTACCTGCTGTGCTGCCTGGTACTCCCGCTTCTGTATGTCATCCCCTATGTGGCGGTGGCCGGCACCATGATGGCCCGGTATCTTTTTGAGGACTATCTGCTGGGGCAGAAGAAACTGGATGTTTCCGACCCGGATCAGCTCATCATTGATGATGTGGCGCCGGAGGATTACCACAAGGCCCGTGAGGAGCAGGGAATGGAGGCTCCGGCCCCTGCCGAGGAGCCGTTCACCGCGCCGGAGGAGGCCCCGGAGGAGGATAACGGCGGCATAGCGGAGCTGTAAACCGAATAGACGGCAAAAAGGAAGAGCCCCTGTGAGGGGGCTCTTTTTTGCAGTTTGTAAAAGGGGATGGGGCCAGGCGGCGCGGCGAAGCGGGGGAGGGCCGTGCCGCCCCGCAGGGGCGGCGGCCCGAGAGACAGCACAGCCGTGCCGCCTGGGATTACATGAGGGGGGCCAGCAGCTTAAGCAGGGCGCACAGGGCACTGGTGCCGCGCAGTTTGCTGCGGAGCTCCTCAATGGTGATGAGGCGGCTTTTTTCCAGGGTCTCTTCGATGTCCTTTTTGATCTCGGCAAGGACGGGGGTATGGTACAGCAACACGGCGTTTTCGTAGTGGAGGTACAGGCTGCGGTAATCCAGGTTGGCGGTGCCCACCATGGCTGCCTCGTCATCGCACAGGCACATTTTGGCGTGGATGAAGCCGGGCTGATACTCATAGATCTTGACGCCGCTTTGGATGAGGGTCTGGTAATAGGAGCGGCTGACCATGTGGACATACCATTTATCCGGGTGGGAGGGGGTGATGATGCGGACATCCACGCCGCTTTCCGCCGCGGTTTTCAGGGTGGTGACAAATTCATTATCCAGGATGAGGTAGGGTGTGGTGATATAGACATAATGGTCCGCCCGCTGGATGAGGTGCAGATAGGCATTCTCCGCCACATTAAAGTGATCCAGGGGGGAATCGGGGTAGGGCTGCGCATAGCCCTGCGCCGGGAGCGCCCGCGCGGTGAGGTATTCTTCCTCGGGACGATCGAGGGTATCGCTGCCGGCGTTCAAGGTCCACTGCTGGAGGAACATACGGGTAAGGCTGCGCACCGCGGCGCCACGCAGCAGCACGGAGGTATCCTTCCAGTGGCCGAAACGCTCCACCTTATTGATGTATTCATCGGCCAGATTGATGCCGCCGGTGAAGCCCACCTGGCCATCGATGACACAGATCTTGCGGTGGTCGCGGTAATTAAGGCTGGGATCCATGCTGGGGCGCATGGGGTTATACGGAACAGCCTTGATATTGAAGCCGGCCAGTTCCTTGGGATAGCTGGCGGAAAGCCGCTGAATGCAGCCGAAGTCATCGTAGATGACGCAGACCTCCACCCCGGCGGCGGCCCGCTCCCGCAGAATTTCCAGGACGGAATCCCACATCAGGCCTTTTTCGAGGATGAAATACTCGAGGAAGATGAATTTCTTGGCCTTGGGCAGCTCCCGCATCAGCTGGCGGAAGAAATCCTCGCCCAGAGGGGCGTATTCCACCTGGGTGCCGCCATAGGCCGGAAAGCCGGAGATATTGCGGATATAATCGGTGAGGACGCGGTGGTGGGGGTATTGCTCCAGCAGGGCGGCGGTGTCGCCTTCCTCAGCGGTAAAGAGCGCCGGGTGGGCCGCTTCATTGGCGGCGATCTTCTCCCAGTAGCGGTGGGGCAGTGTTTTATTGCCGAACTTGAGGTAGAAGAACCAGCCCACCACCGGCAGCGTCATGATGAGGATGATCCAGGTGATCTTGTAGGAGGGGTTATCGTCCTTGGCGACCAGCCAGATGACAATGATAAGACTGAACAGCACAAAGGCGGCGTAAAGATAGGTGGAGTAGCTGCTGATATTGAACAGGATAACGGCGAAGATGCCGATTTGGACCACGATGAGCAGAGAGAACCAGAATACCCTGCTGATGAGGAAGCGCAATATTTTTTTCATGCCGCACCGCCTTTCCCGAAAAATGCCGAATGACTATATTACAAGTGTTATAATATGTTATATCTATTTTACATCAATTAGAGGGAGCTTGTCAAACCACAGAGAGGGGCTGGTGTGCTAAAGGAAAAGGGTGTATAATAGGCCAAGAAACGCAAGGGAGGCGGGAATATGCCATGGAGCGAATGGATAAAGGAGCCGGTATGCTGGCTGGTGAGCTATCTTATTATCGCCAATTTGGCGGGCTTTGCTATGATGGGAATCGATAAATATAAAGCGAAGCATGAGCGTTGGCGCATCCGGGAGCGGACGCTGATGCTGACGGCCGCTTTGGGCGGCTCGGTGGGAGTGTTCTGCGGGATGCGGGTATTCCACCACAAGACGCTGCACAAGCTGTTCCGCTGGGGCGTGCCGGCCATTATGGCGGTACAGGCGGCGCTGGCCGTGTATCTTATCTGGTTCCGCTAAAAGAAATAAAAGAAGCAGAAAAACCGCCGCATTGCTGCGGCGGTTTTTCTGTGCTTGTGACAATTGTGTGATAGAGGTAAGAGAGAGGTTAATGTGTTGACTGTAATCTGAGGGTTTTTGAGGAGGTCAGCTAAGGGTTTTTGTTCCCTTGCTGTGATTTTATTATAGAGCATCGCAAAGGAAAAGTTGTAAAGCGTTTATGAACAATAAATGAAACTTTTTTGGGAAATTTAACACAAAATCGTGAACAAGGCTATTCGGAGAGATTTCACAAAGGAAAATGGCGTTTTGACTAAAACATAACAAGCATTTTGCAGCAAAATATATGAAAAACAAGGATTGACAGCGGGCCGCGGCGTGATTATAATGACTAATTTGTTAGAGGAATAAAAATGCGAAAGGCCGGGGAACGGCCTGTGGAGTGAAGAATATGAATGAGAAAACAGCCCAATTTTCCCTGCGGGGGCTTTTTCAGCCGCGGGACCTGACAGAGGGCACCCCCTGGAAGACGATTCTGGCCTTTGCGCTGCCCATTATCATCAGTTACCTGCTGCAGCAGGTGTATACCATCAGCGATGCGGCCATAGTGGGGCAGACGCTGACGGCCGGCGAGGTGGCCGGGGTGAATGATACCACCTCCATCATCTTTATCTTTTTGCAGTTCGCGTTCGGTGTCAGCGCGGGCTTTTGCGTGGTGACGGCCGCGGAGGTGGGCGCCCACCATGAAGCCGGGGTGCGGCGCTCGCTGGCGGCGCAGATCCTGCTTTCGGCGGCGCTGACGGTGCTGCTGACCGGGCTGGCACTGCTGCTCTTGAAGCCGATGCTGGCGTGGATCAATGTGACGCCGGAAAGTCCGGAGGTGTACCGCGCGGCCCATACCTACTGCGCTATCATCTTCGCGGGCATCGGGGCGCAGCTTTTCTATAATTTTATCTGCTCCTTTTTGCGCAGCATGGGGGATTCGGTAACGCCGCTTTTGTTCCTGCTGTTTTCCACCATCCTCAATATCGGGCTGGACCTTTTGTTCATTGTGTCCTTCCATTGGGGTGTTGCCGGGGCGGCCATTGCCACGGTGGCGGCACAGCTTATCAGTACGGTAGGGTGCTTTCTCTACGCCTTTGTAAAGTACCCCAAGCTGCGGCTCCACCGGGAGGACTGGCAGGTCACGCTGGGGGATATGCGCCGGCACCTGGGGCAGGGTATCCCGCTGGGACTGCAGTTTTCGGTACTGGCTATCGGTATTATCGTGATGCAGAGCGTGGTGGTGAAGTTCGATATCCTGGAGGGGGAGATGATCTCCAACGCGGCGCAGAATGGCTTTGGCGCGGCGAATAAGCTGAACAATCTGCTGATGACCCCGATGAACGGCCTGGGCGCGGCCATGACCAGCTATACGGCCCAGAACATGGGTGCCGGGCAGCCGGAGCGCATCAAAAAGGGAACGCTGCAGGCGCTGGCGATGGTATCCATCCTGGCGGGCATCTCCATTGCGATTGGGCTGGGGCTTTCCTTTGGCGGCAGCTACCTGCGCATCTTCCTGAGCGTCGATAAGGTGACGGCCGAAACGATGCGCTATGGCAACACCTATCTATATGTGGATCTGGCGATGTATCTCTTTTTGGGGTTCATCTTTGTGGTGCGCAACTGTGTGCAGGGCATCGGGCTTTCGCGGTTTATCCTGGGGGCAGGTACCGCGGAGCTTCTGGCCCGGGTGGCGGTGTGCCTGTTGCTGCCGGCGGCTTTTGCGGGCGGGGAGGTAACAGCGGCGGCCCCGGCGATTTCCTTCTACGCGCTATGCGCGGCGGACCCCGCGGCCTGGATGGCGGCAGATGCCGTGCTGATGATCCCCTTCCTGCGGGATATTATGAGAAAATGGCAGTGAGAGCTGCCGTTTTTTCTTATCCGCAGGGAGGAAAAAATTTCTTCTTATTTTGGTAAAACAAATGTTTGCAATTTAAGAACATATGTGCTATACTACTTTTAGAAACAGATAAGGGAGGCCGTGCTATGCAGGAAATCAGCCAAAAAGCCCGCCAGGTGCTGGAGTATCTGACCCAGAGAGAGAGCAGCATTCCGCCCACGGTGCGGGAGATCGGTGCTGCTTTGCAGATCAAATCCACCTCGACCGTCCACAAGTATCTGACGGAGCTTGCCACCGCCGGGTACATCGAAAAGGGCGATAAGATGAACCGTGCTATATCCCTGCCGCAGCAGCAGAGCGCCAAGGTGCCGCTGCTGGGCGTGGTCACCGCCGGCCAGCCTATTCTGGCGGTGGAGGACATTGAGGGTTATGTGCCCTACCAGGGCGGCCGTTACCCCGCCAATGAGCTGTTTGCGCTGCGGGTCCGCGGCGAGTCCATGATCGAGGCGGGGATCCTCAGTGGGGATATTATTATCGTGCACCGCACGCCCGCGGCCCAGAACGGGGAGATCGTGGTGGCGCTGGTGGAGGATGAAGCCACCGTCAAGCGCTTCTACAAGGAAAACGGGCATTACCGCCTGCAGCCGGAAAACAGCACCATGGAGCCCATTATTGTGGATTCGGTGCTGATCCTGGGCAAGGTGGTAGCACTGCTGCGGGAATACTAAGAAGAAGTCCGCAAAAAAGGCGGGTGGCGCGGCGGCGCGTGCGAGGGGCGACCGGAGGGAGCCCCGAGGAGAGCAGAACCGCGATGCCCGGTAAGCGTGCCGCTATTTTGAAAAGCTGAATAAAAGGAAGCCTCCTGCCAAAGATGTGAGTATCTTACGGCAGGAGGTTTTTATAATGGAAAGCATGATGGAAAAGCTGTGCGGCACCCGCACCGAGGAAAATCTCAGGACAGCCTTTGCGGGAGAATCACAGGCAAGGAACAAGTACACCTACTACGCCAAAAAGGCCGAGGAGGACGGCATGAACCAAATCGCGGAGATCTTCCGCATTACGGCGCTTAATGAGGAACAGCACGCGAAGATCTGGTTCAAGCTACTGAATGACGGAATAGGCTCCACAGAGGAGAACTTGAAAAACGCCGCGGAAGGAGAGCACTTTGAGTGGGCGGAAATGTATGCCGATTTTGCCAAAACGGCCGAAGAGGAGGGCTTTGCAAACATCGCGCGGCTATTTAGCGGGGTGGCGGCCATAGAAAAGAGCCATGAGCAGCGATTCCTAACGCTGGAGCGCTCCGTCCGGGAGGGGGGAGTATTTCAAAGTGGGGAGGAGACCACTGTTTGGATCTGCCGCAACTGTGGGCATATCGCTGTGGGAAAGACAGCGCCGCAGGTTTGCCCGGTGTGCGGCCATCCACAGGCGTACTTCCAGCGCCGGGCGGAAAACTACTGATGTGAGAAGGCGGGCGCTCCGGAGCGGGCAAGGGCTGCCCACAGCAAAGCGGAGGGGCAGCCCTGAGAAGCGTAGGGGCGCCCGCCTGGCTAAATGGGATAAAGGAAAAGCCGCCCCTTTGCAGGGACGACTTTTTAAGTTAGCTTATTGCAAGGATCAAGCCTTGAACATGAGCAGCAGGAAGCCAGCGGCTACAGCGGAACCGATAACACCGGCTACATTGGGGCCCATGGCGTGCATCAGCAGGAAGTTGGTGGGGTTGTACTTACGACCCTCGACCTGAGATACACGGGCAGCCATAGGAACGGCGGAAACGCCGGCAGAACCGATCAGAGGATTGATCTTGCCGCCGGTGAGCAGGCACAGCAGCTTGCCCAGCAGTACACCACCAGCGGTGGAGAAGCAGAAGGCAGCCAGGCCCATTACGACGATACCAATGGTCTGCAGGGAAAGGAAGGTCTGACCATCGGCGGTAGCGCCAACGGTGGTACCCAGCATGATGGTAACGATGTTGCAGAGAGCGTTCTGCGCGGTGTCGGAAAGACGCTCAACGCAGCCGGCCTCACGGAACAGGTTACCCAGCATCAGGCAGCCGATCAGAGAAGCGGTATCGGGGATGAGCATGATAACAACGCAGGAAACAACAATGGGGAAGATGACCTTCTCCGCCTTGGAAACCTTGCGCAGCTGGCCCATCTTGATGACGCGCTCTTTCTTGGTGGTAAGAGCCTTCATGATGGGGGGCTGGATGAGCGGGATCAGAGCCATGTAGGAGTAGGCAGCTACTGCGATGGCAGAGAGCAGCTCGGGAGCCAGCTTATTGGTAACAAAGATAGCGGTAGGACCATCCGCGCCGCCGATGATACCGATGGAAGCAGCCTGAGCAGCCGTGAACAGGTGCTCGCCGCCGACGGTGATGGCATTGGCGAAGATGAAGGCAATGTAGATACCCAGCTGAGCGGCAGCGCCGAGCAGCAGGGAGATGGGGTTGGCCAGCAGCGGGCCAAAGTCGGTCATCGCGCCTACGCCCATGAAGATGAGGCAGGGGAAGATGGAAGACTTAACGCCGCGGTGGATGATACGCAGAACGCCGGAATCATACCAGTGAACATTGGCCAGCTGGGACTGGGCAGCAGCCAGTTCCGAGACAAGCGTTGGGTTGGTAGGATCGGCGGCCAGTGCGGCCGAAGCATTCTTTACCGCAAGGGTGGCGGCTTCGGTGGCATCGGTCATAATACCGGTATCAGGCAGGTTGGCCAGCATCATACCAAAAGCGATGGGCAGCAGCAGCAGCGGCTCAAAACCCTTTACAATGGCGCAGTACAGCAGCACAAAGGAAATGAGCAGCATGACGCCCTGCTGCCAGCTGAGATTAGCAAAGCCGGAGCGAGCAAAGGTCTCGCTGAGAATTCCTAAAAAGTCCATTTAGTATATCCTCCCTCTATCAAGAAAGAGTAGCAAGAACATCATCGGTGTTAACAGAAGTGCCCTTGGCAGCGACGGAAGCAACGGTACCATCGCAGGGAGCAACGATATCGTTTTCCATCTTCATAGCCTCCAGAATCAGAATGACATCGCCGGCCTTTACAGCGGTGCCAACAGGAGCGACCACATTAAGTACAGTGCCGGGCATGGGGGCGGTTACATTGGCGCCGCCGGCGGGAGCAGCCGCTACGGGAGCGGGGGCAGGAGCGGGGGCGGGAGCGGCTACAGGTGCGGGAGCAGGAGCAGCCTTGGGAGCGGGGGCAGCAGCAGGAGCGGCAGCCGCGGTGGTATTGGTGATCTTAGCAGTATTCTTCTCAACTTCTACTTCATAGTTCTTGCCGTTGAGAGTAACAACATACTTGGCCATTTGGTTTTTCCTCCTCTAAAAATTAGCAAGCTTTGATGGATTTGATGGTGACGGTATCCAGCGTAAAGCCGTTTTCGGTGGCGCACTTGGAAACCAGCTCAGCAGCCTCCTCAGGCTTCAGGCCGCCCAGATTCTCAGGCAGCTCGATAGCGCGGATCGCACGGAAAGACAGCTCAGAGGGCTGAGCGCCCAGCTTATCAGCGGTGATCGCCATGACCATGGCAGCGGTGGGCTCATCCACGCCGCACAGGGCCAGAACAGGCTTCAGAACATTGTAGCCGGCAACGAGGGTACGCACGGCAGCCGCCGGTGCAGCAGCCTTAGGAGCAGGCGCAGCAGCGGGAGCGGCTTTGGCAGCGGGTGCCGCGTTACCTTTTTTTCCAGCAATGGAAGACACGACCTTGCCCATCAGCATGATGATAAGAGCCAGAATGATCAGCTCCATAAATACGACCAGCATACCGATACCAGCCATAGTGAGCGACTCGCCAAAGGTCAGGTTGTAGCTGCCGCCGTTGGCTACGCGCTCAGTCAACATTTGTACTAACATCAGTCTTTACCTCCTTCTTGTGTTATTTTACCTCACGGATAGAAAAGTGAATTTCGTTATCATCCTCTTTGCGGTCACGCTTCTCAAAGTAAGCCTCCGCCTGCGCGGGGAACGCAATGTAGGAAAGAACATCCTCATCGCTGTGGGCACGCTCTCCCAGCTCCCGCTTGGCTTTCTCAAAGCCGGGCTCCAGCAGGTCGGCGTAGCGCTGGGTAATGGGTTTTTCGTCACCCAGCACCAGCTTCTGTACTTCGGGGTCTATCTTGCCCGGAGCGCGGCCATACTCGCCTTTGACATAGGCTTTGATCTCTTTGGAAACATTCTTATAGCGTCCGCCGGTCAGCACATTTACCGTGGCCTGAACACCGACCATCTGGCTCATGGGCGTAACGAGCGGAGGATAACCAAGATCTTTGCGTACCTTCGGTACTTCCAGCAAAACGGCATCCAGCTTGTCCAGCGCCTTCTGCGCGGTAAGCTGGGCCACCAGGTTGGAGAGCATACCGCCCGGCACCTGATAAATGAGGGCATCGGTGGCATTGCCCATGACCACGGGGTTCAAGAGGCCGTTGGCCAGGTACTTGGCCCGGATGGGCTTAAAGAAGTCATTGATCTTCTTTACCACATCATCCTTGACGGAGATCTCGTAGCCCATTTCACGCAGGGCGTAAACAAGGGTCTCCGTGGGGGGCTGGCTGGTGCCGCCGGAGAAGCAGGAAACAGCGGTATCGATAACATCGGCGCCGGCTTCCACAGCCTTCATCAGCGTCATGGGGCCCAGACCCGTGGTATTGTGGGTATGGATGACGATGGGAACCTTGATCTCTTTCTTGAGCGCGGTCACGAGGTCATAGGCCTCCTTCGGGCTCATAATGCCGGCCATATCCTTGACGCAGATGGACTGAACGCCCAGCGCCTCGATCTCCTTGGCCAGCTTCACATAGCTTTCCAGGTTATGAATGGGGCTGATGGTGTAGCAGATGCAGCCGGAGGCATGCGCGCCACACTTCAAGGTCTCATCCACGGCCACTTCAATATTGCGGATATCGTTGAGCGCATCAAAGATACGGATGATATCAATGCCGTTTTCCACCGACTTGCGGACGAACATGCGCACCACATCATCGGGGTAGTGCTTGTAGCCCAGCAGGTTCTGGCCGCGCAGCAGCATCTGCAGCGGGGTCTTGGGGCAGGCCTTCTTTATCTTGCGCAGCCGCTCCCAGGGATCTTCGTTGAGGTAGCGCAGGCAGCTATCAAAGGTGGCGCCGCCCCAGCACTCCAGCGAATAATACCCTGCGTTATCCAGCTCGCTCAGGATCGGCTCGAACTCATCGAACGCCATACGGGTGGCGATGAGCGACTGGTTGGCATCACGCAACACGGTCTCGGTGAACTTTACGGTTTTTTTCATGGCAATCCCTCCTGCGGTTTTGTATTCCATTTGATCTGATGCAAAACAGGAACGCTGCAGATGGCGGCATAACGGGAATGACCCGGCAGGGCCTATTATGCCCCCATTAAAACGCTTACCTTGGTATTATAGTACATTTTCGACCGAAAGTGCAATACCTTATCGATTTAATTTAGGGAATTTTTCATAGCAAAATTATCATAAGACTTTTCGGCGACAAATCGGCGGCTACTATTTTATTTATATTAACGAAATCTTAGTGCGCATGACAAAATTATAACAAAAACGGGAAGGATCGGCTCCTCCCCGTTTGTGAATTGTTTACATATCCCGGCTGGCCACAAAGTTGATGCCCGTCCCGCCGATATCGGCTAGGATGACCTGTCCGCAGGCCACCGGAGCGGTCACTTCCACCGTATCCAGCATCCGCACGGCATCCTGCACCAGAGAACGGGGCAGGGCGCCATCGGTTTTTACCGGCAGGCGGGGGTGAATGCCCCCAGTGATCCTGACCGTGGAGGTGACCACCCGGGTGGGGTTGGTCATCTCCGCCACGCCGTACTGCTGCCCGCGCGGGCAGCCATAGCCCGCGATCTGCCAGCCCTCGGCCGTCTGCTCGGCGGTCAGGTGGCAGCCCTTGGGGCACACGATGCAGATAAGCTCCTGTTTCATCGGTCAGCCTCCTCCTTTGCTATCACAGAGATGGTGACGCTCCCTACGGCCTTTTCCAGCAGGGGGCGGGGCAGCGCGATCTTCTCCATCTCGCCGGGGGCCATGTGCTCCCGCGGGAAGCGGCAAAGCAGCGCGCCGGCCTCATCGGTCACGGTGATGACACGATCCCGGTAGACATTATTCACCCGGAAAAATACTTCGCACAGCTTATCCACACCCTCTACCCGGATGTGCTGGGGCACGGTATAGTTGACGGCATTGCCGTTTTTCAGCTCGATGCACCGGCCGCCGATCTCTTCGCCCAGGGCGTAGCGGGCCGCGGCGGCTCCGGCCTTTTCACTTTCGGCCGAAACGAAATCCACCAGGTCATGCACATGCACCACATTGCCGCAGGCAAAGATGCCGGGTGCCATGGTCTCCATGTTTTCATATACGATAGCACCGTTGGTGCGGCGATCCATGGGAATGCCAGCGCCGCGGGTCAGCTCGTTTTCCGGGATAAGCCCGACTGAAAGCAGCACGGTATCGCAGTCAAAGGTCTGCTCGGTGCCGGCGATGGGCCGGCGGGCCTCATCTACCCGGCTGATAACCACCTGCTCGACACGCTCCCGGCCCTTGATATCTGTAATGGTGTGGGAAAGATACAGGGGGATATTGTAGTCATTCAGGCACTGGACGATATTGCGGTTCAGGCCGTTGGAATAGGGGCAGAGCTCGACGCAGGCCAGCACCTTGGCGCCCTCCAGCGTCATGCGGCGCGCCATAATAAGGCCGATATCGCCGGAGCCGAGAATGACCACCCGGCGGCCGACCATGTAGCCTTCCATATTGACATAGCGCTGTGCCGCGCCTGCAGTAAAAATACCGGCAGGCCGGTCGCCCGGAATGGCAATGGCCCCGCGGGTGCGCTCCCGGCAGCCCATGGCCAGCACCACAGCCCCGGCCTTCAGCTCCTGGTAGCCATCCACGGTATTGATGCAGCAGATCCGGCGGTCGGCGGTGATCTCCACCACCATGGTATCCAGCATCACTTCCGCCTTGGTTTGCCGCAGCAGCTGAATAAAACGCCCGGCGTATTCGGGACCGGTCAGCTCCTCCTTAAAGCGGTGCAGGCCAAACCCATTGTGGATACACTGATTGAGGATGCCGCCCAGCTCTTTGTCCCGCTCGATGACCAGGACTTTCTTGGCGCCCTTTTCGCAGGCGGCGCAGGCGGCAGCCAAGCCGGCGGGTCCGCCGCCGATGACAATGACATCGTATTTTTTCATTGGGCGTCGCCTCCTTTTTCGGCTTTGGAGCCGGTCTTGGTCTCGCCGCACAGCAGCCAGCTGCCTTCCTCATCCATCAGCACCTGCTCTTTGGGGAGGCCCAGCTCCCGGGCAATGATCTCGTGCACACGCGGCCCGCAGAAGCCGCCCTGACAGCGGCCCATGCCGGCATTGCAGCGGCGCTTGATGGCATCGATAGAGGTGGGAACGATGGGCCGGTGCAGCGCCTCCACAATCTCCCCTTCGGTAACAGTCTCGCACCGGCAGATGACCCGGCCGTACAGAGGATTTTCCTTAATGAGAGCAGCCTTTTCCTTGGGGGAAAGGTGCCGGAACACTGTGCGCTTGCGGGTATCGGTAAAGTGCTCTTTTTCTACGGTTTCCAGGCCGCAGCCACGCAGCAGCTCCACCGCCTTTTCCGCTATGGCAGGCGCGGCGGAAAGTCCCGGGGAACGGATCCCGGCCAGATTGATAAAGCCAGGCGCCTGTTTGGATTCCTCTATAATAAAATCCTCCTGCTGGGTATAGCAGCGTACCCCTGAAAAATTGCGGATGCTCTCCCGGTAATTGAGATCCGGCACGCTGCGGGCAGCCGCGGTGCGCACCTCCTCCAGCCCAAAGGCGGTATTGGCCACGCTTTCCACATCCTCCACAGCATCGGCGCTGGGCCCAACGATCAAATTCCCGTGAACGGTGGGGGAGACTAGTACGCCCTTGCCCCTTTCATTGGGACATTGGAAAATGACATGCTCCACCACATGTCCCTGCGATTTATCCATTATATAATATTCGCCCCGTACGCCCTTCACGGTAAAGCCGGCGCCGCCCGCCATCTCGTGCACCTTATCGCAGTGCAGCCCGGCGGCATTTATAATATAGCGTGCCTCAAAATTCCCCTTGGGGGTATGCAGGCGGTAGCCCTCCCCGGAGCGGTCTATGCCGGTAACGGGGGCGGAAAGCCGCAGCTCGCAGCCGTTCACCACGGCGGTCTCGGCCAGCGCCAGCGCGTATTCCCACGGGCTTACGATGGCGGCGGTGGGGGCGTACAGCGCGGCGGTCACTTTGTCGCTCACATTTGGCTCCAATGCGTGCACTTCATCAGCGGTCAGCAGCTCAATGCCGGGCACACCATTGGCAAGGCCCTGCTGGTACAGCTTCTCCAGGTGGCGCTCGTCCTCTTCGCCAAAGGCCAGTACCAACGAGCCGATCTCCTCCCGCTCCACATCCAGCTTTTCACACAACTCCTTGGCCAGCGCCACGCCGCGCACATTGGTCTCAGCCATCAGGGTGCCGGGGGTGGGGTCATATCCCGCGTGCAGAATAGCGCTGTTGGCTTTGGTGGTCACATTGGCCACATCGTTTTTGGCCTCCAGCACCAGCACGCGGCAGTTGTACCGGCTCAGCTCGTAGGCAGCAGCGGCGCCCACTATCCCGCAGCCGATGACAGCAACATCATACATCATTGGTTCCTCCTTTTTAATGAAAGAAACAGATTGTTAAAACCACCACAAATATACCATTATAAAGGGGGCTTTTCAATAGCAAAAAAAGAAAAGAAAACCGTAAAAAAGTGATTGACACCGGCTTTTCGCTGTGGTATGATATAAAAGCTGTCGGGTAAGACAGCAAGCCGCACCTTGAAAATTGAACAGCATTCACTTGAAATTGATCGAAAAGTCAATGGAGAGTCCTTGTAAATTCTAAGAGATTTAGTACTCTTAAAAACACAAGTAATAACGCAAGCGAGAGCTTGGGTTAGGACAAAAATTATGAGATCATAATTACCTTAATAGGTAGTGTGAATACTATTTATTAAGAGTTTGATCCTGGCTCAGGACGAACGCTGGCGGCGCGCCTAACACATGCAAGTCGAACGGAGATTACAGGCGGAAGTTTTCGGATGGAAGCTTGTAAACTTAGTGGCGGACGGGTGAGTAACACGTGAGCAACCTGCCTATCAGAGGGGGATAACGATTGGAAACGATCGCTAATACCGCATGACATAGCGGAACCGCATGGTTCTGTTATCAAAGATTTATCGCTGATAGATGGGCTCGCGTCCGATTAGATAGTTGG